>Ga0310694_10000018_pt1 | contig 270256 bp, 207 predicted proteins | sample 174DNAGHGhighgp2_FD_203884 | JGI IMG/M metagenome (GOLD analysis project Ga0310694, IMG submission 203884) | Sheep rumen microbial communities from Palmerston North, Manawatu-Wanganui, New Zealand - 1742 DNA GHGhigh gp2 (v2) (version 2) | ecosystem: Host-associated > Mammals > Digestive...
TAGTTTGAACCTAAAAAAGCATTAAGTTTTTCGATGAATTTTTGTGCATCTTCCCATGATACGTTGGTGACAGGAGAGTCGTCATCTCTTGTGTCACTTGGATTCTTACCCATTACTTCACGCCATTGACGCTGTGTGACCGTGTATTTGCAGATGGCAAAACTACGGACAAAGACGGGATGTGCAGGTTTTTCGGGAAGCAGACATTCACTTTCTTGCTCGGCTGTGCATCCCATGGTGAAAGAACCCCCTTCTACAAAGACCATTTTGAACGTTAGAATAGCTTTCTTCCTCGCTATCTGGTCTTCTCTGTAAGCCGAGGTGTGCTGTGTTGCCGATGCTTTCTCTTTGCTATTTTTGTCCTCTTTTTTGGCAGAGGTCAAAACACATAGAATAGCAGAAATTAGGATGCTGAATACAACTATCTTTCTCATTCGCGTAAATGTTTATTCTATGTTGTCACTTGGTTTGGAATCGATGTTCATAAATTCACCTGTTTTGGTGAACGAGATCTCAATATTGTTTGGTTTGTTGAGTTTCACACGGTATCCATAACTCTTTCTTTCTATTCGACGAATATATTGTTCTGGATAATTCTTTTCAATGTATTTAATCATTGTTTTAGGCAAAAACTGCATGAAACTTTCAGGGAATGGGTTTGATTTAGAGGTTTTTATATCAAACCAGTTTCCTTTTCGGTCGAAATTGATTTCTGTGTTGTTTTCGAGTGTGACGTTATAATCTCCATCAACATCATTGATGAGAGAGGTGATTATTTCGTCTGGATAATGTTTCTTTATGAAAACAGACGCATTAGATGGCAACCGTTTGCCAGTAGGATCGTCGCTTATGATTTCTCCCTCTTTGGTGAATTGTAATTCAATATCGTTAGGCTTCTGTAAAGTAATCCTGTAAATGAAGTCGTTTCTTCCGAAAGATTTTTTTTCTATTTTTCGGATAGACTTATCCGGATAGTTTTCCTGAAGATATTGAGTTAACGGTTTAGGAAGAGTGGCTAATAAGGAAGCAGGGAAGTCATTTTTCCTTAAATTGATGTATTCCCATTGCCCTGCGTAGGTAAATTCAATCTCTGTTCCATCATCCAATGTGATGTTGTAGTCCATGAGTGTCTTGGTCGTGTCTATGGAACTGATTTTGTTATTCTGAAAATGCTCGGAAAGGAATAGGTCTATATCCTTTGGAAGCTGATCTTTCTTGTTTTCAATGTTACATGAGGTAAATCCAAAGGAAACAATTAATGTAATCCAAATGAATAAAAATGTGTGTTTATGCATAGCTTTATTGTTTTAGTAGGATTCAAAATTACGAATTTTTCTGATATAAAACGATATACAAATTTTATTTTACTAAAACTTGTTCAACATAAACGCCGTTTTCTGTAGTCACTCGAACTATAAAGACACCTTTCCCTAATTTGTATGTATTTAATTCGCAGAGGTTTGAATTAGAATTTTCCGTTAATAGTATTCTTGCATTCATGCCAAGAATCTCAATGTTGAGAATTTTTGAATTAGATATAATATACGTGATTCCATCTTTGTAATTTGGTAGTATGGTAGGAGTGTCAGAATCTGAAATTATATATGGTATATCTGTTGTAGTGCCGGATGGACAATTAGCGTTGAAGTATGTTACATGATTAGTTGTTTCTACTCGATCTCCAAAATTGTTTTTAAAAACTGCAGTGTAATAGTAATCATCTGTGGGAATAGAATTTATGGCAGAACCATCCCACATGTCTGCATACCCATCTTTAACAAGTCCTGCACAAGCCCAGATTTTTTTACCCGTTCGGTCATAAACATGACATTCGTATGAATCAGCATTGGTTACACTGTATCGAATTCTGTCGTTAATACCATCTTGACAATTGGGAGTTAAGACTTCTGAAACTTTTGAGAATGAGATTTGAGCATGTGGTGTTCCTGTGTGTTTTGGTGCTATGCTGACGATGAGCTCCTGACCATTTGAGTATCCGCATCTCTCTAAATCATAATATCCGTTTTCATATCCACGCCATCCCCAGTTCACATGAAACAGATTTTTGTCTTCTTTTGAATAACCATCAATCACGAAATAATGTTTTTCTTTAATTTCAATGATGTTATGTTGTCCGTACATCAGGACGGGACGACCGCAGTCAATCTCCGATCGGATTAAATCAGCCCAGGTGGAACCAAATCTCCATTCTTTCAGGTCATACAGTTTTGCACCATAGTCAAAGTCGGAAAACCCTTTGGCGATGTTAGATGAGGTTGTCCACGAACCTGTTATGTGAATTCCAGCAAAAGTTTGGTAGTGCATGTTGCAAGCTAATCCGCAATCATGAATCAACCGAGGACAGTCGTCAGAACACCCATCTATCAAAACAGGAGGGATGTTATCCCAGTTGTATGAGTTGTATATTGATTTCTCTGGATATCCCCATCTATACATGATTTGTGCCATTGCCACTGCAGCACAGCCTGCTAATGTGTGACCGCATTGACTTTCATCATTGTCCGTTGGACAGAAATAGTTGTAGGAAGGGGAACAACTATTCCTGGCGTTGATACTTTGTCCCCACATGACGATTTCATTTGGTCTTCGACTATCTAAAAGGTTTGTTCCTGGTTCATATAAATAGGTTTGGCTTATGCAAACAAATTGATGTAAAAAGAACAAAGAAACGATAATGATTTTTTTTCATTTCAACCTTTCAAGTTTATTTAACGAATTATTTTCAATAAAAGCTTTTAGAGCATCCATATCATAATCGTGGTGACATACGTATACTTCTTCAAAGGGGTCTGTATCTGCTATATATTTTGATAAAGAATCTGAAAAAAATTCATTCCAGTCTTCCGCCATTATGGAAGTATATGCGACATCATAATAAAGAGCGGAATTTAGTTTGTAATAATCTCCTGTGATTTTTATTGTGTGGTTTCTTAATGACGCACAGCAATAAGATGTGTCATTGCTCGAATTTACAAACATAGTTACTATTACTCGATTTGTATAATCATTCTTCATTTTAACCACATAACCTTTCGGATCATGTTCATCTACACAATTGTCACCTGGACAACCACATAAAAACAGAGGCATTGCGGCAACAATCGCAATTACAAGTTTCTTCATTAAGCTCATATTTATTCAAATATTTAACGTTAATATTTTTTTGTAAAAATACAATCTGTTTTTGATTTTTAATATAGTAATCTATTATTTTTTTGCAAAGATAATGTAGAATTATTTAAATAATAAGGTTTGCTTGGGTGCCGTTTTTTTTGATTTTTAATGCTTGTTTTGTTGATTTATGCATATGTGTCTGTTTTTCCATGGTGACGTTGATTTGTTTTATTTTATTAATTTTGTAATTGTTAGGTGATAGGGGCCTTTCTAAAGTCTCCTGTTGTTGTAAATGTTAAATGATAGTGATAGTATGTTGTTATTTTTATTGACCATTTTATGTTGGATAGGGTATTGCCTCTATTTTGAACTTAAGTTTATGAAGGATGTGAGAATGACAATTCCTTTATTTGGGTTCCTTTTATTTAGTTCGTGGATTGATGAGCTGATATTGGCTGTTGCATTTGTTTTGTTGATCTTTTTGGTTGTGGAGGCTATTTGGAGAGAAAAAAAATTAAATCAGGTAGATAAAGAATATAGATTTAGAGGTTGGTTGGTTGCATTTGTGTTAACCACCTTGTTGATTGCTGTCGCTACTGAAAATTCTAAATATGTTTTGATTGCATACATGCTATTAGGCATATATCTATTTGTCGCTGATCTTTATCCTGTTGTAGTGAAACAGGAAGATGATGCTTCAGAACAAAATAATAATAAGCAAGGAACGTCACAAAGTAGAAAGAAAAAGCATAAAAAAGCACAAGGAACTAATAGTACAAAGGCGATAACTCTTTTTGTGTGCGCATTAGGTTATTATTTGAATAAAAATAAACAATACTTTGCGGGAAATATCTATACAGAGATTAGATCCCTGTTGATTCAAGATTTCCCTGAGGCGAGTCTTCATGACAATTTTTCAAAATATCTTAATAGGACTAATAATCTGAGATGTTTTCAGGGTACTATTCTGTTGGATTCTTCTGTACAGAAAATGCTAATGGGCTATTTCTTGAAGTTGACTCTCTTGAGGGCAAATATGCAGCGGGCTGATTTTGATGATGTCGCTTTGTTGATTAATAAGCTCCAAGTTGATAGTGCATTACAAAGAGAGTTCCTTGAACAATATAAAACGTTGGAGAAATATAAAGCGTTGATTATACTGTTGAAATATATGGCAACTGTATCCGGATTTGCTTCGGAGAAAGAAAATGATGTTGCGTACGCTTATCTTAACAGAATAGAGAAAGAATCGGGGGCAGATAAATTATCGTTGTCCTTTCAAAAGATCTATTCTCTACTTGGTAATAATTTGAAAAAAGCGGCTTATCAGGCAATTGATTATTTGAGTATGATAAGCCTTGAGGAGAGAAAGAATTTTATCCAAGTGATGTTTGATGTGGCAAATGCTGAGGAAGGTATCATCTATGCGGAGTTGTCTTTCTTGTCGATTTGTAGTTTCTACGCAGGACTGTCGGAGAATGAGTTTCAACAATTATGTAAGACATATAATGTTGATTGGAAAGATAAATATTGTGGTGAGAAGTTTGAAGGATTTCCTTATGGTTATTCATTTGCTGATAAGAGAGAGTCGGCATGGAAACAGATTGAAGAGTTTTATATTAAACAACAAAAGAAACAACGAACGTCTGATTCATCTAAGAAGAGTACTGATGCGGATGGAAACGGAGGAGGCAACTTCAAATCTAATTCGTCAAACAAACAAAATAAGTACCAGAAGAGACAGCAACATTGGCAAGACTGGGAGGAACAGCAACAGAGACAAAATCAGAGACAACAGCAGCAGAGACGAAGAAGTTCCGGTCAGATTTTATTGAGTGATGCTTATGCTATCCTTGGTGTGTCTGAGAGTGTTTCTAATGATGAAATAAAGAAGTCCTATCGTAAGATGGCTATGAAGTATCATCCAGATCGATTGGGAGCAGAAGCATCACAGAAGGATATTCAAAAGGCAACAGAAAAGATCACTCAAATCAATCAAGCTTATGATGTGATCTGTCAAGCAAAGGGAATCAAATAAATTACCCCTTTTTGTATTCGGCCAGGAACATACCTATTATAATTGCTGCGGCACCAATTATAGCATAGAGCGTAATGGTTTCATTAAGCGCTATGACAGCCGTAATCATGGTAACAAGAGGAATGAAGAATATATAGTTGGAGGCTAAAATTGTGCCAAGTTTTTTTAGTACTATATTCCAAATCACATAACCAAAGAGGGAAGAGAAGAGTGTGAGCAACAGAAAGTTAAGAATGACAATGGAGTTGCTGAAAGCATTCCATGGTATTTGGGAGAGTTCCGGTGCAATAAGTGGCAGGGTGGTGAGGACACTGTAAAAAAAGATTTTCCGTGTGATGAAAAGTGTCGGGTATTGATCACTGATCCTCCGTATGCAGATGGAGTAGATGACCCATACAATGGCGGCTCCGAGTGCCATGACATCACCTTTGGGTGAAAGATGTAGATTGAAGTGCCCGTTTAGAACGACCAGGATCATGCCCATAAAGGTTAAAACGGAACCTGCTGTTTGACGGAGTGAGAGTCGTTCCTTGGAGAAAAAAATACTGACGGTGATTAGAATGAGTATGGGGTTCGTACAAACAATAAGAGATACATTGGAGGTTGGGGAGTGTAGCAACGCATTGTTTTCTAGCCAGAAATAGAGGGTTCCTCCCGTAATTCCACAGATGAGAAGAACAAGTTCGTCTTTGAGATTATTGGCCCATAAACGTTTATGAGAAAGAGCGACGAGCAGTAGATAAGTGAAAACAAATCGGATGAAGAAGATCAGTATTGCGGAGAATCCGTGGTTTAATAATATCTTCGTCGAAACGAAACTTGTCCCCCAAAATATTACTGTGATGATGGCTAATAGATGCCATAGGATCTTTCTGTCTTGCATTTTATTTTTTTGTGTTTTTATGCTGTTAAATAGTCGCAAAATGAAGATGCAAAAATACGATAATCTGAGATTCTAATTGTATGTTAAGTCATGAAAAAAAATTATCTTTGCAGAAAAAGTTCAGGAAATATAAAATTATGGATGATATTAGAAAAGCACAAGAAGATGCTATCAATTTATTAAAATATTTGATTGATATACCATCATATAGTAAAGAGGAAAAATCTGTTGCAGATTATTTGCAGACCTATATAAAATCTATGGGGTATAGTACCAATCGAGTGGTAAACAATGTTTGGATTACGGGTGATGATATAGATCCGGTGAAACCGACGTTGTTGTTAAATTCTCATCTGGATACGGTTCGACCTACAGTGGGGTGGACTCATGAACCTCATAGAGCCACGTTGGAAGGTGAACGTTTGTATGGATTGGGCAGTAATGATGCGGGTGCATCGTTGGTGTCATTGCTTCATGCTTTTTTTCTTTTGTCTAAAAAAAAACAAAGTTATAATCTGATATTCGCTGCTTCCTCGGAGGAGGAGGTGTCTGGCAAGAATGGTATGGAGTTGCTGCTGACCGAATTGCCACATCTGGATTTTGCCATAGTAGGTGAGCCTACGGGTATGCAGATGGCTATTGCAGAGAAAGGATTGATGGTGGTGGATTGCGTGGCGAGAGGTAAATCGGGACATGCAGCACGTAATGAAGGCGTAAATGCCATCTATAAGGCAATAAAAGATATTGAGTGGATTCAAAATACACAGCTTCCTAAGGTGTCACCTTCACTGGGACCTGTGAAGATGACTGTGACGATGGTGCATGCAGGTACTCAACATAATGTGATACCTGATGAGTGCTCTTTCGTGATCGATGTGCGTTCCAATGAGTGTTATTCTAATCAGGAGATATTCTCTATCTTGGATGTTAATCTTGAGTCTGAAGTGAAGGCTCGTTCCTATCGTCTTACTTCGTCTGGTATTCCAATGGAGACTCCGATCGTACGTCGTGGATTGGAGTTGGGAATGTCCACTTTTGGTTCTCCTACCTTGTCGGATCAGGCCTTTTTGCATTTTCCAAGCCTGAAGATTGGTCCTGGTGATTCCGCTCGTTCACATACAGCAGATGAGTATATCGACTTACATGAAATTCGTGAGGCTATCACCTCTTATGTAGAGTTGTTGGATGGCATGACGTTTGAAAAGTTTGCTTGATATGGCACAAAAGAAACAAAAGTTTTATGTAGTGTGGATAGGACGAAAGCCTGGTATTTATTTGTCTTGGGATGAGTGTATGGAGCAGGTGAAGACCTTCCCTAATGCAAAGTTCAAGGCATTTGAAAAATACGAGGAGGCGGAGGCTGCCTTTGTGCGTGGGTATGAGAATTATGTGAAAGCAGGACGCATAAATCGCGTCAGTGATTTGGTGAGTACGTGTATCAGTAATGTTCCTTGTCCGAAACCAGAAATGGAAGCTATAGCTGTTGATGCGGCTTGTAGTGGGAATCCAGGTAAAGTGGAATATCAAGGTGTTTATGTGCGTAGCAAACAACAGTTGTTCCATGTTGGTCCTTTGGAAAAGGGAACCAACAATATAGGTGAGTTCCTAGCCATCGTACACGGGTTGGCTTTCCTGAAACAAAAGAATTCATGCTTGCCTATTTATTCTGATAGTGTCAACGCTATTTCATGGGTTCGCCAAAAGAAATGCAAGACTAAATTGGAGCCGACAGCTGAGAATAAGGTGCTGTTTGATCTGATTGCTCGTGCAGAGAAATGGTTGGAGTCAAATGAATATACAAATATGATAATGAAATGGAACACAGATGCATGGGGTGAGATACCTGCTGATTTTGGAAGAAAATAATAATAAGAGATATGTCTATATTAGTTGAACATTTGTTTAAGAGTTATGGAAAACAATTGGTACTGAATGATATCAATTTTTCCATCGGTACGGGTGAGATTGTTGCCTTCTTAGGTAACAATGGTGCCGGGAAATCTACTACAATGAAGATTATAACTGGGTATCTGACTCCGGATAGCGGACATGTAGAGGTTTGTGGAATCGATGTTCAAAAAAATCCATTGGCGGCACATCGTTGTATAGGGTATCTTCCAGAACATAATCCTATCTACCCAGAGATGTATGTGAAGGAGTATTTGTCATTTATTGCGGGTGTATATAAATTAGGAAAGACGGCTGGTGAACGAGTGGATGAGATGATTGAGAAGACAGGCTTGACTCGTGAATACAAGAAGAAAATAGGTATGCTGTCGAAAGGATATCGACAGAGAGTGGGATTAGCTCAGGCATTGATTCCTAATCCGGATGTGTTGATCTTGGATGAGCCGACGACAGGCCTTGACCCTAACCAAATTGTGGGGGTGAGAGACTTAATCAAAGAGGTGGGAAAAGAAAAAACAGTTATGCTTTCTACTCATATCATGCAGGAAGTGTCTGCTATTTGTGACCGTGTTATCATCATCAATAGAGGAAAAGTGGCTGTGGATGATAAGGAGACAATGGTGCTCTCTACTGTTCAAGACCATGGATTGTCTATTTTTGTGGAGTACCTGCAACCCACTGATGCTTCTTTTTTGAAAGATATTCCAGGTGTCGAGGATGTGCAACAATCTACTTCGAATCAATTTGTCCTGATGTGTAAAGAGGATGTTAGAGAACAAGTCTTTAAGCACTCGGTTGAGAATCAACAGGTTATTCTAACACTGAAATTACAGGAACGGTCAATGGAAGATGTCTTCAGAACCGTAACAAAATAATCGGTTTACCATACACAAAAAGCATATTGCCTACGATTCCGTTGCAATATGCTTTTTTGTTTTTGTCCCTGTCTCTTTCCTGCAGCTCTGCTATTTTTCTTCCAGCTGATAGCTGACAAAAGCAAATTGTTTGCTGTCGGGCGACCATGAATTAACGTTGATGGTTCCCTGTCCACCAAATAACTCAACAATCGTTTGGGGCGTTCCTCCTTCTGCTGACATCAGTCGAAGAACTACATTCTTGTTTGGTAAATGCTCGTCAGGTCTCAAATCTCCTTTGTGATAGGCTATGTAAACAACTAGTTTCCCGTCGGGTGATACGTGTGCGAACCATGCGTTAAGATCTTCGTCGAAGGTCATCTGCGTTTGCTCACTACCATCTTTCTTCATTCTCCATATTTGCATCAGACCTGTCTTTACCCAGTTGAACCAGATGTATTGACCGCACGGACTGTACTCTGGTCCGTCGCTAAGTCCATCTTTCCCTTCCGTATGGGCGATTTCAACACCTGTCTCTAGATTCATTGTGTGAACCACATGAGCCTCTCCACGAAAGGCACAGTAGGCCATCTCTTTCATGTCGGGACTCCATCCATGCAGGTAGCTAGGTCCATTCGGTGTGACGCATTTTGCCTCGCCTCCTTCAAACGGTAGAATGTAAATGCGGGAGTTGCCATCTTCTGCGGTGTGGTGACTGACGGCGATTTTTTTCCCATCAGAAGAAATAACATGGTCGTTGTTGCATTTCTGAGCAATGCCCGATTCGATCAGTTGTGCGTCGCCTTTGCCATCTGATGATAATCGATAAAGACGACCGTTTGAGTTGAAGACAAGCCACTTGCCGTCGGGCGACCAGTTGGGTGCCTCGATTAGGTAGGGGAATGATTGAATTGTTCTACGTTTACCAGTTGGTATGTCGTAAATTTCTAAATGACTGATGATCCTTTCCATTTTTTTATTTTATAAGTTAATACGATTAAAATTTGAGCAGGTGCATAGGCTACCCAAACTAAAAATCTGAAAATTTCGTGTGAAACATTTATAGTGACTGCTTTAAGAACAATACTGTAATCGCAGATGAGAAAACTGGTGATGGCGAGCGCAAACAGAAACTTATCGGTTGAATGCTCCTGATTCCATCGGCGCCAGGCGGTTATGACATTTATTGTAAGCATCACCATGTTTATCGCTCCAATGGCTAAAGAAATGGTGAATTTGTCGGTGACGATGAGTAGTGTCCAGAATGACAATATCGCAATGAGTCGTATGATAAAGTTATTGCGAGGCATTCCTAAGTAGAAAGCATAGATGGTTTGTACGATCACAAAAAAAGAAAAGCCCACTAGCGTAGATATGGAATCCAGCGAAGGGGATATGTTGGGTAGAAATACAAGGAAGAAATCAGCTACAACAGTGGTCCATAGACCCAAAAGTAGTAAATCTGTGTTCCATACAATCTTTTCTGAAGCATCGATGAATAATTTGGTTGCGAAGATTGCATTGACAACGATAAATAAGAATCTAACGGAGGCGTAGGTTACGTTATTTGCGTAATAATCAGAGACTTTAATTGCCCAAAACAATAGAGTCTGAATGATTAAATAAACAATCGTCTCTTTCAATCTCATGGATGAAGTTTAGTTAACTATGGATGATACCTTCTTAGTGGCCGTCAGTGTCAATTTATGCATGGCTCTGGTACAAGCAATGTATAATAGACTTCGATCCATTTCGTTGTTGTATTCTTTTTCTGTGACAAAAGGAACCACCACTTCATCAAACTCCAAACCTTTGGCGGTATGAGCTGTGGTTACGATGATTCCGTTGGAGAAGGCGGCACTCTCACTTGACAACAAGCATACCTGATCGGTTCGTTCTGACAAGATGCTGTGTAGTTGAATCGCCTCTTTTTCTGTTTTACAGATGATGCCCACCGATCCATTGCCTTTCAGTGCGTTTCCAACATACGTATGAAGGTATTCTAATTCGTCATTAGCAGATGGAAAGGTGAGAACAGATGGTTTTTCACCATGACGTTCGATGGCAATCAAATCTGGACTTTTAGAGATCTTTTGTGCAAAGTTGGTGATTTCGTAGGATGAACGGTAGCTCTTGCAGAGTTTCATCACTTCAGCACCTGCCAAGACCCGCTGAATGTCCATGTAGTTGGTTGAACTATATGGATTGACAGATTGCAAAGCATCACCTAAGATGGTTTTGTTGCAAGGGAAGAGAAGCGAGAGCACTTTGTATTGAATAGGAGTGTAGTCCTGCATCTCATCTACCAAGAGATGTTTGATGGGAAGTTTCTCCTTCAATCCCTCCATCTTTATCTTCAGATAGAGGAGCGGTGCGACATCTGCATATTCAAGTTGTCGATTTTTACCCCTTTTGAAAAGTTCTGGCTGACCTAACCATTCGTAGAATGATTGGTAGAGAGAAAGATCGTTATTACCAGAGAACATCTTTTTAATCTCCGCCTTAATGTTGTTTTTGTCGGTTGTGGTCAGCTCTAAGTTGGGAGCAGAGAGTTGAAGTTCGCGGATAATATCTTTCGCTATCGGTTCGAACCGACTGCGCATTGGAATACGATGATACGCTTTGAATCGTTCTTCAATGTATTCTTTAGGAACTGGAATGCGTCCGATTTTAATATCCACCGCTTGAAAGCAGTTGTTCTCCACATACAAAAAGAACTTATCCATCTTATCGATAAAATCAACCGATGACTTGAATCGGATTCGGTTGATGAATGCTTCGTCATGTTTCTCGATGATTTCAGTCACCTGCTCGAAGAAGGTTTGAAATTTGTATTTGCTTTGTAGCTGCTTGTCCATCAGTTCTTCGAACCCACACTCTTCGATGGTCTCTTCTCCCAATTCAGGAAGGACGTTGGAGATGTAGTCGGCAAAGACTTTGTTAGGAGATATGATAAGGATATCTTTGGATGAGATTTCCCCTTTGAATCGGTATAAGATATAAGCAACACGGTGGAGTGCGATGGATGTTTTTCCTGAACCTGCCACACCCTGAATGATAAGGGTCTTAGCCTCTTCGTTACGGATGATTTGGTTTTGTTCTCGTTGGATGGTGGCAACGATGTTTTTCATTCGCTCATCGGATGTGCTGCTTAGTTCCTTCTGAAGAATATCGTCTTGAATGTTGATGGAACTTTCCAGCATGAATTCCATGACGGAGCGACGGATGCGATATTGCCTTTTCAGATTGATGGTTCCGTTGATGATTCCGGATGGCGATTCGTAATGAGCCTTGCCCGTTTCGTAATCGTAGAACATGGTGGAGATAGGTGCACGCCAATCGTGTATGACGTTTTCATTCTTTTCCGTGTCGTAATAAGAGTGGATTCCGATGTAGATAGGCACGCTGTTTGCTTTCTTATCCTCTTGAAAATCGATTCTTCCGAAGTAGGGAATCTCAATCATTTTTCGGATTCGTTTCTTCCGTTCGACGATAGCTTCACTAGACAAGACGGCTTGGGTGACATTATGACGAACCGCACTCTTTTCTGCGCGGTCTAACTCGGATTGGTTTTCCCACAAATAGTTCTTATACTCGCGTAGGTCTTTTACGTTATTGTTGATTACTTCATCCAGTTTGGTGATGATTTTTTCCAACCTTTTGATGATGCTCTTCATATAAGAGACTTCATCTTGCTCTGTTTGATTAAATACGGACACGTTAGTTAGAATGAGTTAACAAAACAATAATAATATATGCAAAGATAGTTAAATAGTCAGTATCTTTTTGTGTCTTGCATACAAAAATTGTTCTTAAAAAATTACTGAGACTTTGGTTGTGTCACATAATTGAATATTTTTGAATTTTATTATTTCGATACTGTTAAGTGGTTAAAAATTATGAAAAGAATAATATACATATTTGCATTGATTCTGTCGAGTCTGTTTACAATTGGAATAGATGATACTCAAGCTCAGGTTAAAGAAGAATTTAAAAGAGGTTACATGAACATTGACAAGGACTGTTCTGTCTTTATTGATTTAACGAATGCAAACATTGATCCAAAATATAAAAAATATGTAACAGGATTATCTGACGTGCAGAGACTGAATAAAAAAGAGTATTTGTTGAAACCTTTGAAGAACAGAGAAAAACAGATAAGAGTTGTTGCGGACAAAGGATACCTCTGCCCACTTGAAAGAGAACTGAATGAACCGGTTTCCACGAAATGCTGGATTATTAAAAATTTGGACAAAAATGAGGAAACGATTACAGTTAGTTTGTTCTGTCATAGTACTAATCAACTTATTGGGAAGATCACCTACGATTTAATGCCAATATACGAATTTAAGCCAAGAATTGTCTATGTTGACACGAATGGGAATGAATGTGAATATGAAGGAGGAGAGCATCTTTCGAAATTGCCAATAGATTGGGGGAAACCAATGAAGACAATTGTAAAATACGGTGAGCAAACTTTTGTGCCTTTGGTACATACGGAAGTTACCCTTGTGTTTAAGGGAGATGAGGCAGTGGCCCAGAGTACGGTGGTAAAAGGGGACAAAATCACAGGAGCATTTATTAGTGAATTAAAAGCATTGAGTATAGGATATAGCAGATATATCTCTAATATAAAAATTAGAGGTGATGATGGAATAGTAAGAACCCTTCCACCTGTGGAAATGAAAAAATAAGGGAACAGTAATGATTGTTACTTTTTTATGTTAGGATGAAGAGCTACATAGAAGAGAACATTGCAAAGAATAAGAACCACCCATGTTGCGAAAAATATGTACTTTTGCATAATCGGAAGTGAAAAAAATCAAAGCGTAAGCTAAAAAGTATGGGACAGAAGATACAAAAGACAAACGCTGCTCGTTTGTTGGACAGTAAAAAAATACCTTATGAGTTAGTTCCTTATGAGGTGGATGAGAATGATTTAAGTGCCATTCATGTGGCAGCTCAGTTGAATGAACCGTTGGAGCTTGTTTTTAAAACCTTAGTACTTCGTGGAGATAAAACAGGGGTGTTTGTTTGTGTTATCCCTGGAGCAGAGGAGGTGGATTTGAAAAAAGCAGCTAAAGTTTCAGGAAATAAAAATTGTGCTTTGATTGCTATGAAAGAGCTATTGGGCCTGACAGGTTATATACGAGGTGGCTGTTCCCCGTTGGGTATGAAAAAGAACTATCCGACCTACATTCATAGTACGGCTCCTACGTTTGATTTTATTTATATCAGTGCGGGACAAAGAGGATTGCAGCTGAAGATCAATCCGCAGCAGTTGGTTGATTTCTGTGCCATCTCGGTCGCAGATCTGATTCTGTGATGGTTTGGGTAAGATTCTGTGGCGAAAAGCAATCTGTTAGATTGTCTTAGCCTCACGTTGAGCTGCTAGGAATGTATCAACATGGCGTACTCTTTTTTGTTCGAAGATCTCTTCGATGGTGATCATCAGTCCGGTTTCGATGACTTCACCAAATTCGTCATTGATACATGAACCAAACGTCTTCATGGTTGGTGAAAGAGACATGTAGGCGTTGATGAGCGGAGGAATATTGTGTCCTGTTTTTTTTACATAACTCTTGAGAATCGTATAATCTTCTTTGAAAGAGTCACCTGTTAAGATTTTCTCTAACTCGTTACATGCCTTGTCACTGTTGAAGGGGTGACGGGGATACACCAGATTCTCTTTATCGGCGAAGTATTTCTTAAGAAAGGCAAAAATGCAGTTCCTTGATTCTTCATTAAAAGAAGGATAGATTGTAGCTTTTCCGAAAAAATATTTTGTGTTCGGTATGGTGAGCGTTAAAGCACCAAGACCATCCCAAAGATTGTCTAATGCATACAAGCTTTTAGCCCCCTTTTTGGAGGATTGATATTCGGGACGGACAAATGAACGACCTAGCTCTATTGTATAGGGAAGATAATCTTTGATGAATTTATCAGAGTATATAAATAGGTGAGAAGAGGTCAGATTGGGCTGTCCGTCGGGTTGAAAGGTGGCTTCACATCCGTGAAGATATCGGTACCCTCCAATGATCTCTTTTTCTTCTGGATTCCATACAATCAGTTGATGGTAGGGACGCTCCATTGTATCGTATTTGTCAATGTCGCAGCTGACACCGGCTCCGCCTCCCGCGGCACGGAAAGACACTTCACGTAAGCGTCCAATCTCTCTCAATGTGTTGGGTGCATTTTTGGCGGTGACAATGTATATTTCATTCCCTCCTTTGTTGGTAGTTCTAAGAAAGACATCTTTGGAGAGTTCTTCTTCGATTAGTTCGGTTGGTACTGGGGCGATTATGTCTTCCATGTGATTTAAGTGTTTGAGGTTAAACGATAAGAGATTTTTTTGATTTCTTCGGCCCATTCACGATCGCTCTTTTCGTTTGTCAGCGATTGATATGATATGGGTTTGCCGATGATGACAGAGAAAGATTTGTTTTTCTGTTTGAATAGTTCATCAGACAAGAATAGCATTTCTATGTTAGCTTTTATGCCCAATTTCATTCTATAGTAGGATAGGTTGTAAAAGAATTTTGAGTTTTCACCCATGAAATGAATGGGAACGATATCTCGTTTGTATTCTTTGGCTTTTGATATGAATGTCTTCTTCCATTCGTTGTCTCGGATAGCTCCGTTGGGTTGTCTTCTGGAGCATTGACCAGCAGGGAAGAAGAGGATAGGTGCATCGGAAGCACAGACACTGTCGATAAGGTTTGCAGTGTTTCTGCTTTGCCCTTTCCCTTGTATTTTGTTGACGGGGATGAAATGCTCTTGTAGGTTCTTTACGTACATCAGAATGTCGTTGACAGGTATTTTGATGGAGTTGTAGCGTTTGCCAAGAAGACTGATGAGCGCTATTCCGTCAAATCCGCCCAGCGGGTGATTGCAAGCAAAGATGATGTTGCTGTGGTCGGGCAGGTTTTCTTCACCTGTCGTTTGAATGTTTATGTGAAAGTGATCATTCATCACCGTATCGGCAAATTCCACCCCGTAAAGATGACCATACGTGTTGAATATGTAGTTTATCTCATCTTCGTGTATGATTTTTTTTAAGTATGAAATAAGAAATTTTGGCAATTTCCCTTTGAGTGAGGGGAGTTTGCTTTCCAAAACGCTTTCCACATCTATGTGGACACGTTCATTCTGGATATTTGGATTTGAGGTTTCCATTCTTCTTATTTTATGCAAAAATAAATTAAAATATAATTAAATTAGAATTTGAGCAATAATAATATAGGTGTTTCTCTTGGTTTTTTATCTCTCAGCCTTCATAATTGATAAAACAGAACGTGAGGTGACATGGTTGCCTTCTGCTTCCCGTGTGAATGCAAGTGTTTTGTTAATAAGATGTTAATATTTTGTTCGGTGTTTTTATGTGGCGGTTAATAACAATTTAAAAATAGTTAATAAAAAGTAAAGTGGGGGATAGTGGGGGAAAAGAAATTATTCATATCTTTGCCAATGTTAAAATAGGTTCTATAGGTAGAGACGATGTGCAATTGTCTCTGGGAAAAAAGGAATTGGAGATTAAAACAAATCTCACAATTTGGATTTATAGGACTTATCTTGAAATGTGTAATTAGGCCTTTTTATATTGATATGTATAAATTTTTGAGCAAAATAGAAGCTAAGGTGGACAACAAGGGACGAATCTTCGTTCCTGCGGTTTACCGTCGTATGCTGGAGGCAGCAGGCGAGACTTCTCTTTGCTTGAGGGTAGATAGGGTGACGAAGTGTGCGAAACTGTATCCTGCATCCGAGTGGGAGAAGATAGATGCACAGTTTCAGTCTCAATTAAATATGTGGAACAAGGATGATCAACGATTGTATCGTCAGTTTGCTTCGAGTGTTGAGCAGGTGGAGATAGACGCAAGCGGTCGCGTGTTGATACAAAAGAAGCATTTGGATGCTATCGAGGTGGAGAGTGAGGCGTTGTTTGTGGGAATGGGCAGTTATTTTGAGATATGGAGAAATGAATCGTTGGAGGAGATATTGATGAGTGATGAGGATTTTGAAAAGGCTTTGCAAGAAAAAATGGGCAGTTTGAATATCTAATAATAATTATATGTCGAATGTATATCATATTCCAGCTTTGTTGATTCCTTGTATGGAGGGATTGCAGATTAAGAAAGGCGGCGTCTATGTTGATGTGACTTTCGGAGGCGGTGGACATTCGAGGGAGATATTGAGCAGACTGGATGAAACCGGACGGCTGATAGCCTTTGATCAGGATTTGGATGCGATGCAGAATTGTATTCCTGACAAGCGTTTTACCTTCGTCAGAAGTAATTTCAGGTTTTTGCGTAATTTCTTAAAATATCATGAGGCTGAACGTGTGGATGGAATCTTGGCTGATCTGGGAGTTTCCTTTCATCATTTTGATGAAGTTGATAGAGGATTCTCTTTCCGCTTTGATGGTGTTTTGGATATGCGAATGAATCAGCGGGCTGATTTGACAGCAGCTGATGTGCTGAATAACTATTCTGAAGAGCAGTTGTCTGATGTGTTTTATTATTATGGAGAATTGAATAGTGCGAAAAAGTTAGCGTCTGTCATAGTGCGGTCGAGAGCAACTAAGCCTTTTTCTCAAATAGCAGATTTGGTAGCTGTTGTGGAGCCTTATTTGGGTAAAGATAAACAGAAAAAGGACATGGCTCGTCTTTTTCAAGCTGTTCGTATTGAGGTGAACCACGAAATGGATGCGTTGAAATCCATGTTGACACAATCATTAGAGGTGTTGAAGCCGGGAGGAAGATTGGTGGTGTTGACTTACCATTCATTGGAGGACCGTATTGTGAAGAATTTCATGAAGGCGGGAAACTTTGACGGAAAAGTGGAACAGGACTTCTTCGGTAACAGAAAATCTCCTTTCAAGTTGGTGAATAATAAAGTGATAGTGCCGGATGATGAGGAGATAGAAGCGAATCCTCGTTCGCGTAGTGCGAAGCTTCGTATTGCAGAGAAGATTTAATATTCAATATAATTATAGAGATTAAATGAATTTTTTTAACAAACAGTTTCAAAATGTAAAGGAGTTCACTGATTTCACTACAGTCTCCATCCGTGATCTATTTACGGGTAACATTTTCCGGAAGGATATTCTGAAGAAACAGGTCCCTCTATGTTTGTTGATTGTCTTTTTTGTCTTTTGTCATATTGGATTACGATATAGTTGCGAAGGAAAGATTTTGGAAATAGCTAAGCTTAACAAGGTGTTGGAGGACGTGAAACATGAGGCGAATACTGAATCATCAGAGTTGTTGGGCATGAGCAAGCAGTCGAGAGTGCAACAGATGGTACAGAAGAAAGATGATAATCTTCGTCCATCGCAAACTCCTCCGATCGTGATTAAAAAGTAAACAACAATTTAAAAATTATAATAGTGGGGAGTGTTAAAACGGACATATTAAAACGGTTTTCCATCGTCTATGTTATCATGGTATTACTGCTCATCCCTGTTGTGATGAAGATTTATTATACCATGGTAGTGGAAGGCGACCAATGGAGACGTTTGGGGGCTAGCCAAAGTGACATCGAAGAGGTGCCTCCTCATCGAGGCAACATCCTGGCATGTGACGGTAAACTGTTGGCTACTAGTATCCCATCGTATGTCCTGCACATGGATTTTAAAGCAGCGGGTCTGACCCCTGCTTTGTTTGATTCATGTTTGCCGATGTTGGCTGACTCTCTGGCTGATTTCTATGGCGTGCCTGCTTCTGAGATGAAGGCTCATCTGAGGAAAGGATACCGTTTGGGCTCTCGTTATTATTTATTAAACCCTAAGAAAGCTTCTTATGTGGATTTTAAAAGAGTGAAGAACTTTCCTCTCTTTAATATGGGTAAGAATGTCGGTGGATTGGTCGAATATCCACAGGTTCGACGTATGTTTCCTTTTGGCTCTACTTCCATGTGTGCTCGTACAATTGGTGGTTTGTATGCTGAGAAGGACAAGGGTGGTAAAAGCGGATTGGAACATTACTACGACTCTTTATTGAAAGGTATTCCGGGTACGGCTCAAGAGGTCTATGTCGGCAGTAAAAAACGTCAGCTGATCATTGAAAATCCCATCGAGGGAAAGGATGTGATGACCACCTTCGATGTGAATATCATGGATGTTGCGGATGACGCTTTGCGACATACGTTGGAGCGTGTTCAGGCAGTGAAAGGTTGTGCTGTGGTGATGGAGGTGAAAACGGGACAGATCAAAGCTATGTGTAATCTGAAACGGACCTCTGACGGCAGTTATGTGGAAGGCGAAAATTATGCTGTGGCATCTCAGACAGAACCGGGCTCTACATTTAAAATTGCTTCTGCAATTGTTGCTCTGGAAAATGGAATCGATACTTCTAAAATCGTGGATACAGGCAATGGGGTATGGGAGTATTATGGTCATAAGATGAAAGATTGGAATGCTAATAAAGGTGGCTTTGGAAAGATTTCATTGAATAGAGGTATCCAAGTTTCGTCCAATATTGTGATTGCAAAGATTATCGAGGAGAAGTTCGGCAAAGATCCCATGAAATTTATTCAGGCTTTATATAAGATGGGACTGAACACCCCGCTTAACCTAGAATTGAATGGTATTGCTAAGCCGGATATCCATGATCCAAATTCAAAGGATTGGTCAAAACTTTCATTACCTTGGATCTCTCATGGGTATGAGTTGAAAATGCCTCCGATTAACTTGTTGACCTTCTATAACGGTTTGGCCAATAACGGTAAGATGATTCAACCCTCTTTGGTTAAAGGAATCTATTATAATGGAAAGAAGATTGAAGACAAGGAACATGTGGTGGTGATTAATGATAAGTTGGCAAGTCAGCAGACCTTGGATAAGGTTCGACAGATGATGATTGATGTGGTTGAGAAGGGAACAGCGAAGAATGTTCATTCTGACTATTTCAAGATTGCAGGAAAGACAGGAACAGCGGTTCAGAAATATGATGGGACGAGAAGGCATCAGTTGACTTTTTGTGGTTATTTTCCAGCTGATGATCCTAAGTATTCTGCCATTGTTGTGGTTTGGTATCCGATGGCTCCCGTTTATCCTAGCGCAGGCGGTATCTCGGGTGAGGTGTTTAAAAATATTGCCGAACGCGTATATGCGCAAAGCGAACTTACCCGCACGTATATCTCTGATGTGCCAGTGGATACATCGAAAGTGTTTTTCCCCGCTAGTAAGGATGGAAACTATAGTGATTTGACTCGTTCATTGGATAGGTTAGGCGTGAAATATCGTTCGGAAGGTAAGATTACTTCTCAATGGTGTCGATCTTATTCATCGAAGAAAGGAATAAAGATTACAAATCAGAATGTATATGACCATTTTGTACCGAATGTAACGGGTATGGGTGCGAAAGATGCTGTCTTCTTAATGGAAAACAGAGGACTCAAGGTGAAACTGAATGGAGTAGGTACCGTGGTCGAACAATCTATCCCACCTGGAGGTGCAGCTATAAAAGGACAATTGGTTGAATTAAATTTAAAATAATATGATGAAGAGACTAAGTGATATATTAACAGGTATTAAAGTAGAAGAACTTATCGGAGAGGCCGATTTGGAGTTGACCGACATTCAGTTTGATTCCAGAAAGGTAACTACGGGTTCTCTTTTCGTCGCAACGCGTGGAACGGTTGTTGACGGACATACGTTCATTTCATCTGCGATTGAAAAAGGAGCCTCTGCCATTGTGTGTGAGGTGTTGCCAACAGAGAGACCTGCAGGGGTTACTTTCGTAAAAGTCAAGGATTCAAGTATTGCATTGGGTCAGCTGGCTTCTGCATGGTACAATACACCCTCTTCATCACTTCGTCTGGTCGGTGTGACCGGCACGAATGGAAAGACAACAATCGCTACTCTTCTTTATCAGTTATTCACTCGCTTAGGATACAAATGCGGGTTGCTTTCAACAGTTTGTAATTATGTGATAGATGAGGCTATTCCAACAGCCCATACTACAGAAGATGCCTTGACAATCAATCGATTGCTGGCGAAGATGGTGGAGGCAGGCTGCTCATTTGCCTTTATGGAGGTGAGCTCTCATGCCATTGATCAACATCGTATTGAGGGACTGGTTTTCGAAGGTGGTATCTTCACCAACCTAACTCGTGACCATTTGGATTATCATAAGACATTCGCCAATTATCTAAAGGCGAAAAAACAATTTTTCGATTCTTTGTCGGAAGAAGCATTTGCATTGACCAATCTGGACGACAAGAATGGAGAGGTGATGCTACAAAATACAAAGGCGAAGAAGCTCGGTTACTCTTTGCAGACGCTGACAGATTTCAAGACATCGGTTCTTGAAAATAGTTTCGAAGGCATGAAATTGTTGATGAATAAAAAAGAGGTGTTCGTTCCGTTTATTGGTCGCTTCAATGCCTCTAATCTGACAGCCGTATTTGGTGCAGCTGTCTCATTAGGTTTCTCGGAGCAGGATGTTTTGGTGCAGTTGAGTGCATTGCATCCAGTGTTAGGACGATTCGAACCTATATATGCACCATCGGGATATAAGGTGATTGTGGATTATGCACATACACCAGATGCGCTGAAGAATGTGATCGATACAATTAATGATGTACGTTGTGGTGTGGGACGATTGATTACGGTTGTCGGTTGTGGTGGTAACCGAGATAAAGGTAAGCGACCTATCATGGCTCATGAAGCTGTGATTGGAAGTGACCAAGTGATTATCACATCAGATAATCCACGTAATGAGGATCCTCAAGAAATCATCCAAGATATGTTGGAGGGTGTTAAGGCAGGCGAGATGACGAAGGTGATAACCATACCAGATCGTTATCAGGCCATAAAAACAGCCTCTCTATTGGCTCAGCCTTCAGATGTGATACTTGTGGCAGGTAAGGGTCATGAAGATTATCAGGAGATAAAGGGAGTGAAACATCATTTCGACGACCATGAGGTGGTGAAAGAGGTGTTGCATTAACAGAAATATTAACTAGTTAACTATAAATAAGATGTTTTATTATTTGTTTAATTTTCTGTCTCAGATGGATGTGCCTGGCGCAGGAGTCTTCAAGTACATCTCATTTCGGTCGGCTTTGGCATTTATCTTTGCCTTGCTGATTGCTACCTTCATAGGTAAGAAGATCATCCAGTATTTGCAGAAGAAGCAAATCGGAGAGACTATTCGTGACCTGGACTTGGCTGGACAAATGGCAAAGAAGGGTACCCCTACTATGGGTGGTGTGATTATCATCATTTCAATCCTGATTCCAGTTCTGCTGCTGGCTCGGTTGGATAATATCTACATCATCTTGATGATTATCACGACGTTGTGGCTTGGTTTTATGGGCTTTTGGGACGATTATATAAAAGTCTTCAAAAAGGATAAAGAGGGAATGAAAGGTCGATATAAGATAATCGGTCAGGTCGGAATAGGCTTTATCGTTGCGCTGACATTGTATATGAGTGATGATGTAGTTATCCGTGAAAATACAACAACGATTCGCCAGAATACAGAGGTGATTGAATATGAAAAACAATCGGAGAAATCCACTAAAACCACCATTCCATTTGTCAAAAATAACAATTTTGACTATTCAGATATCTTCGCATGGGCAGGTGATAATGCTCAGATCTTGGGTTGGATCTTCTTTATGTTGATGGTTATCTTCGTGGTGACAGCCGTTTCGAATGGTGCAAATTTGACGGATGGGTTGGATGGATTATCGACGGGTGTGTCGGCTATTATTGGTGTGACGTTAGGAATCTTAACCTATTTGTCCAGTCACGTTGAATTTGCAAGTTATTTGAACATCATGTATATTCCTAATTCAGAAGAATTAGTGATATTTATGTGCGCATTTGTCGGTGCATTGATAGGCTTCCTGTGGTACAATGCCTATCCAGCACAAGTGTTTATGGGCGATACGGGAAGTTTGATGATCGGAGGTGTGATTGCCGTAAGTGCCATCATCATTCGTAAAGAACTTCTTTTGCCTATCTTATGCGGTATCTTTTTCGTTGAGAGTATATCTGTTATCATTCAAACATCTTATTTCAAATATACAAAGAAAAAATTCGGAGAGGGAAGACGCGTCTTTTTAATGGCTCCGCTACATCATCACTTTCAAAAGAAAAATATCCCAGAATCTAAGATAGTTGCTCGTTTTTGGATAATTACTATGTTGTTGGCAATGTTGACAATCGTTACATTAAAAATTCGTTAAATGATTATTTATACTATTACGTTATGAAAAGATTGGTAGTATTAGGCGCAGGTGAAAGTGGTGTGGGTGCCGCTATTTTGGCTAAGAAGAAGGGCCTTGATGTCTTTGTATCGGATAAGTCTTCCATCAAAGACCAATACAAAAAGGAGTTGGACGAATACAATATTCCTTGGGAGGAGGGTGCTCACTCAGAGGATAAGATTCTTTCAGCGAATGAAGTGATAAAGAGTCCCGGTATTCCTGAAAATGCGCCTATCATCGTTGCATTAAGAAATCGTTCAATTTCTATTGTTTCGGAAATTGAATTTGCAAATCGATATACAGACGCCAAGATGATTTGTATTACGGGTAGTAATGGAAAGACAACTACGACCATGTTGATTCATCACTTATTGAAAGATGCTGGATTGAATGTTGGATTGGCTGGTAATATCGGTTTCAGTTTGGCTCGTCAGGTGGCGTTGGATGACAAGGATTATTATGTCATCGAGTTGAGTAGCTTCCAACTGGACGGTATGTATGAGTTTAAGGCAGATGTGGCTGTCCTCTTGAATATCACACCAGATCATTTAGACCGTTACGAGTATAAATTTCAAAACTATATTAACTCGAAGTTTCGAATCGTACAGAATATGAAGACATCCGACTACTTCATTTATTGGAACGATGACCCTGTTATTCAAAAGGAGTTGGAGAGACGCCATATCGAGGCGAAAAAATTACCTTTCGCTTTGCATAAAGCAGGAGGTATTGCAGCATATATAGAGAATGAATTAATGCGAATCAATCTGCAGGATCGTTCAGTAAATGTGCCGCTTTCTTCTATTCCGTTGAGAGGTACTCACAATATGTATAACTCCATGGCTGCCAGCATTACGGCTTGTGTGTGCAATATGCAGGATGATAAGTTGTGTGCTTCGTTGCAATCATTTAAGGGTGCAGAACATCGTTTGGAGGATGTGGCTACTGTCGGCGGAATACATTTTATCAATGATTCAAAAGCAACGAATGTAAATTCTTGCTGGTATGCACTTCAGTGTATGACGGATCCCGTTGTGTTGATTCTGGGCGGAAAAGATAAAGGAAATGATTATACTGAAATAGAGGAGTTGGTGAAGACGAAGGTGAAGGCTATTGTCTGTTTGGGCGTTGATAACACTAAACTTCATGGATTCTTTGAAGGAAAAGTTCCTGTCATGGAAGACGCTTCCTCAATGAAAGAGGCCGTTGATAAGTGTTATCGCTTGGCTCAAAAAGGTGACACCGTTCTTCTTTCTCCATGCTGCGCAAGCTTTGATCTTTTCAAGAGTTACGAAGACCGTGGCGTTCAATTCAAACAGTATGTTAAACAATTATAGAATTCATCAGTAGAATATAGATTAGGTTTTACAATCAGGTGTTATGATGTAGATTATGCAGAAATTTATATCGACATATATAAAGGGCGATAAGATTATTTGGGCCATTTTTGTCATCATGATTATCGCATCAGCGGTGACAATGTATAGCGCATCTAGTTCCTTGGCACACAAAGCGGTGGCAAAGGGAGGTACTTATTACGCTCCTGTATGGATGCATGTTATGTTTCTGTTGGGCGGACTTGCAGTTGTGTTCTTTGTTCATAAACTGCCGTTCAAATACATTATGATGGCTGTGAGACCAATGTATATTGCTTCGTTGATATTGCTTGTTTTAACACCTATCATCGGTGTCTCGGTGAATGGTGCTCGACGTTGGATCTCTCTTTTCGGTATCTTATTCCAACCTTCAGAGTTGGTAAAGGTCTCGACTGTGTTGTTCTTAGCTTGCCTTTTGTCACAATATCAAAACAAGAAAGACAAGACACCGGATGACGGATTGTGGAGGTATTTGATATGTCTGTTGGTTCCTTCTGTTATTATCATGGTAGATAATCTATCTACAGCTTTACTGTTGGTGTTGATAGGTTTCATGATGATGTATTTCGCTCGGTTGTCGTGGAAACTGCTGATGAAGATGATTGGTATAGGTGTATTAGGCGTTTCGTTGGTAATCGGTGTGATATGGTTGGCACCAGATGCTGAACCTCATGTCCCTACATCCGAGCATACGGTTATGACACACCAGCAAACCTCTGGTCTATTGCCTCGTTTGTCCACTTGGAAAAAGCGATTGTCAAGGTTCTTTGAGGAAACACCAGAAGAGGAGAAATATACGCTGACGGAGGAGAATTATCAGGAGCGACGCGCGAAGATAGCTGTGGCAAATGGAAAGTGGTTCGGCTTGGGTATCGGTAATAGCGTACAACGGGATTTCCTTCCTTTGGCTTATGCTGATTTTATTTTTTCTTTAATGATAGAAGAAGTTGGATTTTTAGCTATTTTTGTAATTATTTTGTACTTAGCATTTATGTACAGGGTGGGAGTCCTGATAAAAAAACAATGTAATTCGGTTGCTCAGTCGCTGATTGCGTTAGGACTTTCTTCTATGATTATGGTACAAACATACATAAATGTGTTTATTGCTGTGGGATTGGCTCCGGTTTCGGGTCAGCCATTACCGCTATTTAGCCGAGGAGGTACTTCTATCTTGATTACAAGCCTTTATTTTGGCATCATATTGTGTATAAGTAAAACTGCAATGGAACAAAATGAAGAGGCTAAGATGCAAAAGATGAGGAAACAAGCGGAGACGTGTGATAAGGGAGATTAGTTTTTCTTTTAAGGTGTTGATTCTTTTTACTGTAATATGGTTAAACTTCTTAATATATTCTTTATATGGCAAAATTGAAATTTATTGTTAGTGGAGGTGGCACAGGTGGTCATATTTTCCCTGCTATCTCAATTGCTAATGCACTGAAAAAGAAAAGACCCGATGCGGAGTTCTTGTTTGTAGGTGCTGAAGGTCGTATGGAAATGGAAAAGGTGCCTAATGCTGGGTATCAAATTAAGGGGTTGCCTGTCTCTGGTTTCGATCGAAGCAACATATTGAAAAACATTAGTGTCTTGGCTAAACTGTTTAAAAGCATTCGAATGGCCAAACAGATCGTAAAAGAATTTCAACCGAATGTTGTGATTGGTGTGGGGGGCTATGCAAGCGGTCCTACATTGTATGCTGCTAATTCGTTGCATATCCCAACTGTTCTTCAGGAACAAAATTCGTATGCAGGCGTGACAAACAAGCTACTGGCTAAAAAAGCTGCAAAGATTTGCGTGGCTTATGATAATATGGAGAGATTCTTCCCGAAAGAATCCATTATATTGACAGGTAATCCTGTTCGACAGGATTTCTTGGAGGTGACACCTAAAGCACAGGAGGCATTTGATTTCTTCCAATTCTCTTCTGATAAGAAAACATTGTTGATCATTGGCGGTAGCCTTGGAGCTCGTACAATCAATCAGAGTGTAAAGGAGGGCTTGAAAAAATTGAATGATTCAGGTGTTCAAGTGATTTGGCAGACTGGAAAGTATTATTTTGAAGATATAAAGAAATCTGTTGAAGGAATGGAGTTGCCAAACATCCTGATAACGGATTTTGTGAAAAGAATGGATTATGCATATGCTGTAGCCGATTTAGTGGTTTCACGTGCAGGTGCTAGTTCCATCTCTGAATTATGTTTATTGGGTAAACCTTCCATTCTGGTTCCATCTCCTAATGTGGCAGAGGATCATCAGACTAAGAATGCACAAGCTCTTTCATCCAAAGGTGCTGCAGTGATGATAGCCGATGTTGAGGCTCGGACGAAGATGGTGGATGAGGCATTAACATTAATCAATGACGAAAGTCGCTTGCAATCTTTAGGAAATGGTGCAAGGGCATTGGCTCAATTGGATTCGGCAGATCGTATTGCTGATGAGATCTTAAAATTAATAAAAGAAGAATGTTAAGGAAACACATATATTTCGTAGGTATCGGAGGCATCGGCATGAGTGCTTTAGCCCGCTATTTTAAAGCCAAAGGTTTTTGCGTGGCAGGCTACGATAGGGTCTCTTCTGTTTTAACACGAGAGTTGGAACAAGAGGGAATCTCTATCCATTATGTAGATGAGGTGGCTATGATACCTGAAGCATATAGAAAGCCTGATGATACAGTGGTTGTATATACGCCTGCAGTTCCATCGGATATGTCTGAGATGACATGGTTCAGAGAACATAATTTTGTGATACAGAAACGTTCGCAAATATTGGGTGAGATCACTCGTATGCAGAAGGGATTGTGTGTGTCGGGTACCCATGGTAAGACGACCACATCCACGATGTTAAGTCATCTGTTGCATAATTCATCGATACAATGTAATGCATTTCTGGGTGGTATATCGAAAAATTTCTCCAAGAATCTGTTGTTGTCAGATGAGAGTGATTTGGTAGTTATAGAGGCAGATGAGTACGATCATTCCTTCCTTACCTTATCCCCATATATGGCGGTGGTTACTGCCGTGGATGCGGATCATCTGGATATCTATGGGACGGTTGAGGCTTATCGTGCTGGATTTGAGGAATTCACTTCGTTGATTCGTCCGGATGGTGTTCTCTTGATGAAAGAGGGGTTGCCGATTCATCCTCGGTTGCAGAAAGGAGTGACGTGCTATACCTATTCTGTCGATAAAGGAGATTTCCACGCTGATAATATCCGAATAGGGAACGGTGATATCCTATTTGATTTTGTTACACCTAAAGAAGTAATCAAGGATATTCAGTTGGGTGTCCCTGTGTATGTGAACATTGAGAACGGTGTGGCTGCCATGTCTATTGCATGGTTGAATGGAGTGAGACCGGATGAATTGAGAGAAGGAATGAAATCATTCAGAGGTGTGAAGAGAAGATTTGATTTCCATATAAAATCTGATAAGATCGTCTTCCTAGATGATTATGCACATCATCCAAATGAATTAAAATCGAGCATAGAATCGATCAGACGGTTGTATGCTGATCGCCAGTTGACAGTGGTGTTTCAACCACACCTATATACACGTACGCGTGACTTGGCAGATGATTTTGCCAAGGTGCTATCCACGGCGGATGAGTTGATGCTATTGGATATATATCCGGCAAGAGAACAACCTATCCCAGGTGTGGATTCTCAGATGTTGTTGGATAAAGTTGAATTAAAGAATAAACGATTGATCAGCAAACAGGATTTGGTGAAATCGGTCGATGAAAGAGCGTATGATGTGTTGTTGATGGTGGGAGCAGGTGACTTGGATCTTTTAATCCCAGAAATGGAACAGAAGTTTAGAAAGAAATATAATATATAGAGTAGGCTATTTATGATGAACAAGAGCAAATGGAAAGAATATGTTAAGTGGTTGTCAGTTGTTTTGATAACTGCTTATATCGCTTTTTCCTTGTCTGCGTTTACCTATCATTCCAAATCGCAGATTTGCTCGGCTTGTAAAGTTTGTATTGTAGATAGTGCGACTCTACGGTTTGTTTCCAAAACCGAGGTGCTCCGTTTCTTAGAAGAATCGGGACATAGTCCGCTAGGCGTGAGAGCAGAATTCATTGATGAGTCTAAGATTGAATCTGTGTTGGAATCTAAATCACGTATAAAAAGAGCGGAGTGTTACCTTACCCCTTCGGGAACGATGTGCATTGATATTGCTCAGAGAGAGCCTATCTTTAGAGTGATGTCTTCCACTGGAAATTATTATGTGGATAGTGACGGACAGATTATGAGGGTGGCCGAGAATTTTGCTGCGTATGTGCCGATTGTCACAGGCATATTGTCAGAGAAATATGCGCAGGAGGAACTGTATGATTTTCTGAAGTTCGTTCATGAAGATAAGTTTTGGAATGCCTTTATTGAGCAGATTGACGTGAATGCAAAAAAAGAAGTGACGCTTGTTCCTCGAGTTGGCAATCAGCTGATTCGAATGGGCACTTTGAATGAATATGATACGAAATTAAAGAAGTTGTTTTCTGTCTATAAGAATGGATTCAATCATTTGGGTTGGAATTGTTATAAGGAAATTAACTTAATGTATGACGGACAGGTAGTATGCACAAAAAGATAGTGTTAACATAAAAAAAGGAATAGACATGGCAGATTTTGATTATGGTAAATTATCCGTAGCAGTGGATATAGGAAGCTTCAATGTTAAAGGAGCTGTAGGATATTTCAATGAAGATGGAGTGTTCAAATGCGTGACGATAGAATCGGTTGAGTCGTCTGGTATCTCGCATGGCTATGTGAAGAATATAGAAGCAGCATCGGGATGTGTGAGAACTCTACTGTTGCTTTTGCAAAATCGTCTCTATTCCAAGATAAAGAGGAACTCAGCACTCGCTAATTTTAAGATCGATTTTGAGACTGTATATGTATCCGTTTCGGGAGCCTATACACAGGGCGTTTCGAAAGTCATCGAACGTAATTTGCCGCATAATACGGAGGTGACGACCGAATTGATACAGGAGATGGAACGAGAAAATACCAACTTTGCACAAACAGGGTATGCCAAATATAACAAAGATTTCTTGTTGTCTATTCCACAACGTTATATATTGGATGGCTTTGAAGAAGAGAACCCTGTCGGCTGTCTTTGTAGTCATCTGTCTGTCGAGTTCCAAAATGTTATTGTCCGTGAGAATACTGTTGCGAATATATATGAATGCTTTAGAAGAGCTTGGTGTTCGCAAGTAAATATAATGCTATCTGCCATGAATATGAGTGATGTTATTCTGACGGAGCAAGAGTTGTCGGATGGGGTAGCTTTGGTGGATTTCGGAGGAGATACGATCAGTGTGTCAATATTCCAGAAGAATATGATGAAGTATATATATGTATTGCCGAAAGGAAGTGAGCATATTACGAAAGACTTGGAAGATTTGAAGATGTCGGGCAAGGATGCACGAAAGATAAAACATCGATTGTGTGCAATGCCTTATATGGAAGATGGCTATAATTTTAACATGACGGTTTATGGAGAGGTGCATACCTATCAGAGTGATGTGATATCTGGTATCATAGAGCAGCGGATGAACAAGTTTTTGACTCAGATATCTGAAGTGTTGTCAGTGACATTAGCTGGACGCCAGTTGAATCAGATTGTTCTTGTGGGAGGTGGTGCAAATTTAAGGTTTATAAAGGAGAAGTTTGAAGAGTCTCTGGGAATCGCCACTCGATTGGGATATGTGCGTGGGAAAGAGGAATGTAATGAAGCGCGGACGTATGCTTCGTTGTTGAGTGCTTTGTATCATGCAGGAGGTCATTCTGTTGTATTGACGGATTTAGATGTGCAAGAGCAGGAGACGGTCTCAAGTTCGGATGAAAAGAGTGAGTCTGTAGAAGAGCGGAAACCGAAGAAGAAAGGCTTCTTTAAAAAGTCAAAGCAGTTGGTAGAGATTTTTACAGGAACGTTGTTCAATGACCCGACCAGTGATCCACAAGATAAATTAGAATAAAAATTATAAAAAGTATATGATTATGGAAGACGAAGTTATCATGCTTGACGACTTGGGTGGCATCTCCGAAGATAAGCCCGTGATAAAGGTGATTGGTGTTGGTGGAGGAGGAACCAATGCTGTGAATCACATGTATGAGTTAGGTATCAATAATGTTGAATTTGTTGTATGTAATACCGACTGCCAGTCCCTTCGCAAATCACCTGTGCCGATTAAGATACAGTTGGGCTCTGATGGACATGGTGCAGGTAATGATCCTCATAAAGGTAGAGAAAGTGCAGAATATTCTTTGGATAAAGTCAAGAGCATCTTGCAGGATTCTACAAAAATGGTTTTTGTCACCGCTGGTATGGGTGGAGGGACAGGTACGGGTGCTGCTCCGTTGATTGCCAAAACTGCGAAGGATATGGGTATCCTTACCGTAGGTATTGTAACTATACCGTTTAGATTTGAAGGAAACCGAAGAATCGGACAGGCTATAAAAGGTGTTGATGAGATGCGTTCCTGTGTGGATTCGATTCTTGTTATCAGCACAGAAAGAATCAGTAAGATATACCATGATTATACGCTTAAAAATGCGTTTGCCTGTGCAGATGATATATTGGCTACTGCAGCAAAAGGTATTGCCGAGATTATTACATTGCCTGGTTACATCAATGTTGACTTAGAGGATGTTAAGACAGTGATGACAGATAGTGGTGATGCAGTAATGGGTTCTTCAAGAGAAAAAGGAGAAGGACGTGCGCTCAATGCGATACAAAACGCATTGGATTCACCGTTGTTGTTGTCAACTAAATTAACGGGTGCAAGAGATATCCTCTTGAATATTGCGTATGGTTCGGATGGTATCTTAGTCGATGAATTGACGACGATAACTGAATATCTTCAGTCAGAGGTTCAATGTGATGATAATCAGATTATTTGGGGCGCGACAGAAGATCCTAATTTGGAGTCTGATGAATTAAATATCACGATTGTGGCTACAGGCTTTAATGATGGAGAAATTGATGGTGCTATCTTTAAAGATAGTGAGAAAACATTTGCTTTCAAAAGACCTGTCGCAAAAGTTGAAACTCGTGTGGCAAGTAATCCTGTAATCGTGGATGTGGATGCCAATAAGATAAACTCTTATTATGGAGATGACAAGCGGGGCGTGAAGATCGCTTCGACTCCTAAGGTAAATGTGGCGAATACCACTAAACCATTTGATATGCCTGCAGAGCCTGTCTCTTTTGATGACGAGGATGATATGCCTACAAAAGCAACTTCATCATCTTGCTTCATGGAGGAGATGGATATCTTTGGTACAAGTGTCTCAATGAACGATCGGGGTATTCATGAGGATGATAAGAACTCTTATCTTCACGATAATGTAGATTAAATGTATAATTAGAAAAAATAGATCAAAATGGCTTTATTTGAACAAGTTAATGAGGATATCAAGAAGGCAATGCTAGCCAGAGATAAAGTGTCATTGGAAGCATTGAGAGGTGTCAAAAAAGAGTTTTTAGAGGCAAAGACAGCTAAAAATTCAGATGGAGAGTTGTCGGATGAGACAGCTGTTAAGATTCTCCAAAAGATGGTGAAACAAAGAAAAGAATCAGCTGCTATTTTTACTGAACAAGGAAGAACTGATTTGGCAGAAAATGAATTGTCTGAAGCCTCTGTGATTGAGAAATACCTTCCTGCACAGATGTCTGATGAAGAACTGACAGCTGCTATCAAGGAGATCATAGCTGAGGTAGGAGCCGTTTCTGTAAAAGAAATGGGTAAGGTGATGGGGGTCGCATCAAAAAAATTGGCTGGTAAAGCTGAGGGCAAAGCGATATCTGACAAAGTGAAAAGTTTATTGGCTTAGTCAATTGCAATGATAATCAGACGAAGAAAGAGACTTTCTTCGTCTGTATTTTATAGAGTCTAGTTCATTTAATTTATAAAAGCTGTGTTATGAATAAAAGTTGTGTATTCCCTGCCTTTCTTCAGAAGAAGGATAAAGTGGCAATTGTTTCTCCTTCTGGCTCTGTCGATCCAGAACTGATTGATGGTGCCTGCTCGACACTGATTTCATGGGGACTGGTACCTGTTGTAGGTGCTTATGCGAAAGGAAAACACCATCGATTCGCAGGAACGGATGAACAACGTATATTCGATATGCAGCAAGCTCTGGATGACCCTTCTATCTCAGCTATCCTATGTGGTAGAGGAGGATATGGCATGAGTAGGATTGTTGATAAACTGGATTTTAAATTGTTTAAACAACGTCCGAAGTGGATCATCGGATTCAGCGATATTACAGCTTTGCATGCCAGAATCGAAAAAGAAGGCTATGCCTCAATTCATGGTGTGATGGCAAAAGCACTGGCTCATGCAGAAAATAATCAATTGGCGGTTGAATCACTTCGTCGGATGCTGATGCCTGAAAATAGTTCAGTCTATCATATCGAATCACGCAAAGAAAACAGAAAGGGCGAAGCGTTGGGACGTTTGGTCGGCGGAAACCTCTCCTTGCTATATGCATTACAGGGAACACCGTATGCAATCCAACCAGAAGGGAAGATTTTGTTTATTGAAGATCTATCGGAACGAATGTATCACATCGACAGAATGATACAAACCTTGCGGTTGGCTGGTGTCTTTAAAAAGATATCAGGATTAATTGTGGGACAATTCACCGATATAGATCCCGATGATTCGTTCGGCTCCGTCGAAAATATTGTTTTGAATGCCTTGGAAGGACGAAAAATACCTGTCGCGTTTAATTTTCCTGTGGGTCATGTGACCGATAATGTTGCTTTGCTTCATGGTGCTGATGTGAGACTAATGGTAAATAAGGATGGCGCTGATTTGCAGTTTGTCTCACCTCTGACTTTTGAAAAGAGAGGGTGATTTTTAGGCAGATGCTGTAAGTGAAGTTTCTTGATTTATAATTTATTAGCCTTTTTGTTTAAAGGTGAACTTTATGAATTTATTTATAATAATTTGCTGATCAGTTAAAAAGATTGTTTTTGCTTTCTGTCTTTCCCTGTCTTTAATTGGATGGGGAAAGGAACATTTATTGTTTGAGATAAAATGTATAAAAGAAAAAATAATTATTTGTGTTTTTTTTATATATTTGCCCGATTTTTAAATTGGACTATTTATAATGAGTTTTATTTAAATAATATTTTAATTTTTGTAAGGTAAGATGGTTTAAGTTATATATTTAGTTAACAAGATGAAGAAAATATATTTAGGAATATTTTTGATGAGCATATTCTGTGTATATGCTTTTGACAGTAGTTTTCTAATAAATTTCAGTATCGAACCCTCCTCGGTAAATACGACGGAGCCTGTAAAGTCTTTGGCGTTGTTGAATGAAGGATTGGTTATAAATCGTTCTGGAAAAATTTACAGAACAAAATTCCTAGGGAATAATGATGTCGAGATTTATGAAGAGAGTACTGATTTGAGTAACCTGGGTATAGAAGGACAGTTTTCAGAATATAAAAATGTTATATATTATTCTTCAAATGGTGTATTGTATTCAGTATCAATGCACAATGGAATATGGGATGCGCCAGTTGAATTGTCTATCGCAGGGTATGAAAAAGGAAGACAAGCAAGCAAGGGAGGCTCTTTGCTTTATGGAAAATGGAGATATGTTTCAAAGGGTGCAGAAAAAGATAAAATGTATAATCCATTTATTACAAATAGAGGAACACGCTTATATTTCTCGTCTAAAATGGAAGGCGGAAAGGGTGGAATGGATATATGGTACATGGAGTTGGAGAAGGATGGTGTTTCATGGTCTAAGCCTGTGAATGCAAAAGAGGTCAATACGGCTGCGAATGAAGATTATCCGTTTGTTGATATAAATAATATGATGTATTTCTCATCGGATAGACCTTCTAGATTTAGGGGTTATAATATTTATAAAAAGTTTATGTTGGACAATAGTGATGTTATGGTGTTAGATGAGAAATTTAACACTGATGGTGACGAAACGAATTTTGTTGTTTCAGGTGGTATTCCTTTCTTTTTGACAAATAAAAAGGGCCTTTCTCAAATGTATTTCGCCAAAGATAATAAAAGGGATGAATAAATAAAGAAGTATTAATTTAGGTGTTGTAAAAATAGGATTTTATTGGAAATGAAGAATTTTGTTAAAGTAGTAGGACTTGTTTCGTGTTTTTTTGTTTCGGGGACCGCAAGTGCCCAACAAGATATTCTTTTATCACAAGAGTATTTTTCGAGAGTAAATAAGAACCCTGCATCAACGGGTAATTCAGAAGATGTTGATATCTTTTTACATGGTAAGATTTTATGGGCTGGAGTAGAAAATGGTCCTAAAAATATGGTGCTGAATGTAACAGACTATATTGAGAAAATTAAATCAGGTCTGGGTGTATCTGTATCGTACACAAATGTGGGTGTCGGACATCATGCTACGAATGCCAAGGTAATATATAATTATCAAGTTGATTTAAATGAACATTTTATCCTTTCTATGGGATTGGGTGCTGGTATCAATCTTATTAGCATGGACTATTTGGCTAATAGTATAGAGGATGAAAGTGAACGTCATGAGTTGGATTATCTTAATGAGAAACAATCGAAGATCTCTCCTGATATAAATGTGGGATTTGAGTTAAATAATCCTCATTGGACGTTTGGTGTTTCTATGGCACATATCCTTAGTGGAGATACAACAATATTAAAACCGAAAAGACATTTTTATGCCTATACATCATTCTCTTGTCCTATTGGCGACAAGTGGGATTTAGTTCCAATACTTGCATATATGCATCAAAAGCAAGCTAATGTGGCAGATGTAGGTTTATTAGCATTCTTTCAGGGAAGTTATTGGGGTGGTGTTTCTTGGCGACCAGATATTCAAGATCAACTACACCAATCATTATTGGCGTTTTCTATAGGATTTGAGATAAAAAAATTCCGATTTGGCTATTCTTATGATTTGGGATTAGGTTCCGACAATATGTTGCCATCGAATACTCATGAGGTAATGTTATCTTATGGTATTTCTAAAAAAGGGAATAAGAATAGATGATGAAAAAAAACATATTAGTTTTTCTGACTCTTGCTTTGTCAACTGTATCACTTTGGGCATTGGATTTTTCAGAACTCAGTTTGGAATTGAAAAATTACTATGTTACCGAAGATGGAACGGATGATGGAGATGGCTCTTCTTGGAAGAAGGCGATAGGGAACGATGCGTTCGCTTATCTGTTGCCTCGTGTGAAAAAAGGAGCTACATTTCATCTGGCAGCAGGTACATATACTCCTGTTTATGATAGTGACATGGAGATTCCATCGGATAAAAGATGGGCCTGTTTCTACATAAATAAATCGGTGTCGATTATTGGTGGATATGTCAAGGAGTCAGATGGAAACTATGAGAAATCATCTCTCTCGTTTTCCCGTATAATGGCTGATCGTTCTAAAAATGATTTGTGGGTTGAGGGGGATGAATTGGCAAATGTTGATGATGATTTGCATCGTGCCATGTTACTCTCTTTGTCGGAGTCGGATGAGTGCACGTTGAAAGGATTGGAGTTTTATGGGGGTACAACAGGTACTAATAAATATTTCCATGCCACATTAGAGATGGAAAAACCAGATAATATAGGAACAACCTCAAAAAAGCCAAAGGTCTTGGTGGATAGTTGCGTGTTTAAAAATTGTTACACAGCAATCAGCATTTTGGATTGTAATACAACTCTACGGAATTGTTCGTATGATGAATGTGCTAATACATTCCAGTGGACTATAGGTGATATCAACATTGAATCATGTACTTTTTATAACACGAAGATATCTGCAATATTGGCATCTCTTTATGCGTATGATGTTCCTAATCCATCTAATATGAGAGTCGTTAATAGCACTTTTTATGCAAATAAAACTCGAGATATAGAATTGGGAGGACGGATGGATTCAAAATTGGAGTTTATTAACAATACGATTGCTGGGAATGGAACGGTTGTCACACTGAATCTCTCAGAGTGTAGTGTGAATATGGTTGGAAATATATTATTGGTAAATGTATTTAAACTACAAAACATTCTGCAAGATGATCAATTCACATCTCAGTATAATATAGTTAAATCAAGCAATTCTACATATAAAAAATATACCTCTTCGACGGATATAAAGACAGAGAGTGTGAGTTTTATTACATGGAAACTCGACGATAATGGTGGGTTTACGAAAACATTGAAATTAAAATATGATGAAGCCGATTTAGATGGGGAAAATAAGATATTGAGATTCCCTACCTACGAAGGAGTTACTGTGGATCAAAGAGGAGTAGAACGTTCTCGAAAAGCATGTATAGGTGCGTATGAAATTCCATGTCAGAAGGATAGTTTAAACTATTCCATAAAAGATACGATTAACAGGGGTGGTCAATATGACGGAAAACAATATGAAATCCCTGGCGTATATGAAATGATTCATGTATATGAGAATCGATATGGGTGTGATAGTCTTGTTCCATGCGAGCTATATGTGATGCCTTCTCCTAATGTGAAGAAATATTATGTCAAAGAAAAAGGGGCAGGTAAGGGCGATGGCTCGTCTTGGGCAAATGCTATGTCAGCTGAGTCTTTCGGAAGATTTATTTGTTTGTCTGGTAATGATGTGACGTTTCACATTGCAGAGGGTGTCTATCATCCTAATTTTAAAACAAGTAGAGGATTGTATGAATATAGTCATGAAGGTCCGTTGCGTATCATAGGTGGATATCCTAATGATATACAAGATGAAAATCAAATGCCGATGCCTGAATTACATAAGACAATCTTCAGCGCAGATTACAACGATGATGATGAGCTGAAGGAGGACTATTCATTGCCTGAGGCGAGTGATAGTTATTCTACAAACTATTATAAGAATACAGACGAGAATGGTCATTCGTTGCTCTATGTGGCGTTGAATGAAAACGATAGTCTTTATGTCTATGGCGTTACTTTTAGGGGAACAGTGGCAGGGTATAGGATAAGTGGACAGGCCGTTAGTGTTTATAATACAGTGTATTCGAATGAGAAACGTTCTGGCTATGCGACTATTGAAAAGTGTATTTTCGATGGTAATCAATATGGACTTTATTGCTATATCGATTGTCGAGTAGTTAACTGCTCATTCATGTATTGCTTGCAGGATATGTCTTGTGGTGATCTCTTCTTGGAGAATTCTTATTTGGGTGATTCTTATTATGGAATGTATAGTACTTCTGATGGTAAACTGAAGATTCAAAACAGTACGTTTGCCAATATACGAGAGAATATGTCACGTCTTTCGTTGGATACGACAAATGTTATTATGTTGTATAACAATACGTTTATCTCTTCCGACCACCAATCAGAAATAATTATAAACAAAGGAAATACTTGTCAGATGATTGGAAATGTATTTGCCATTAACAAACTGGATTTTCGTGAACATTATGAAAAAGTAGATTCTGGTACATATACGTCAAAGTATAATCTGTACTCATGTGGGATTAAGGGAAGAGAGGAAAAAGATATCATAAGTGAAAAGGATATCAAAACGATTCAGTATGATCTGACGGGTATCTTTAACGGAACGTATGACTCAAAGGTCGATATGTTTACTCCGAATGTTTCAACTAATGGCTATACTTATTATGTTGAGATGATTAGAGATTCAATTGATGATAAATCCTTACGTTTCCCATTGAATGAAACTGTCGTTTCTGTGGATCAACGAGGAGTGACCAGATTGGATAGCACGTGCATAGGTGCGTATGAGATTAACAATATGGATACCCGTCTTCATTTGCCGGAAAATATTCCGACGTTATTTACTCCTTATAGTAAGAATGGAAAGAATGACGTATTTCTAAAAGGGTATGAAGTCTATATCTACAACCTTTATGGCAGTATGATTTGCCATTCATTTGATGGTTGGGATGGATTGTATAAAGATGCTTTGGCAACAGAGGGTACTTATATTTATGTTGTGGTATGTGAAGATGAAAAAAAGATGGGTACAATTTCGGTTGCACGTTAGTGATTCGTGATTTTATGGTAGAGATTTAGGTTTTCGAAATAAGTTGTAAGGTATATAAATAAATATTTAAATGAAAAAATTAATTTTAATGGTCCTGTCTTTTGTGACACTTAATACATCATTGAGTGCGAGAAGTTGGGCTGACATTGATGTTACGAGAGACGAATATTATGTAACAGTAAAGGGAACAACCGATGGGGATGGTTCTTCTTGGGACATGGCGATTAGCTGTGATGAGTTTTCTTATGTCTTGCCAAATGCGAAAAAGGGGGCAACCTTCCATTTGGCAGCAGGTCGGTACACTCCTATATTGGATACGTCATTGGTTGTCCCTGCGAATGGAAGGGAGGCATCTGCTGCTTTCTTGGTTAGAAAACCTATTACAATTATTGGAGGATATCCGGATAAACCTAAAAGGGGAGATGTGAGTAATCCTTCCAAATATATTACATATTTGAATGCAGACGTGGAGAACAATGATGAATGTAGGGCGAACACAAATACTCGTTTAAATACGGGAGATGACCTTTATTCTGCAATGATTGTTACGTTGAAAGAACCTGGTACCTGTGTCTTGAAGGGCTTAACTTTTATTGGTGGAACTACAGGATACAGTCACTATTTCCGTGCTACTTTAGAGGTGTCTGGAGAACAGGACTTGGAAACATCTGTTATTGTGGATAGTTGTCAATTTGAGTATTGTACTAGTGCATTAAGTGTTACGAGAGATGATGTGAAAGTGTCGAATAGTATTTTTAAAAATAGCAATAAGGCTCTCGAATTTGTACTTGGAAATCTTTCTATTAATTCATGTACTTTTGAAAACATATCGTTTGGGACGACGTTGAACTCCTGTTATTATTTTAGTGCAACTACACCAGCTTCATTAAAGATGGTGAATAGTACATTAAAAGACATTCGAGGTTTCTCTTTGGGTGCAATAACTTCAACTAATCAGCCGAAGAAATCTACATGTGAGCTGATTAATAATACTATATTGGTGGAAAATTCTACAGCCTCAATTAATTTGTATGATTTGAATATGAGTATGATAGGAAATATTATAATAGCCCAAACCTTAACAATAAGTAATGTGGAATATAATAATTTTTCATCTCGTTACAATATTATAAAATCAGATGACCCATCTGAATACAAAAATAATCTTTCTAAAACGGATATACTTACAGAAAGTGTTGATTTTTTGGATGGTGAAAACACTGAAGATGGTTATGCCTTTAATCTGGCTGACAATGGAGGATATACACCAACGGTGAAATTAAAAAAACAAGAAGCCAATTTAGACGGACAAAAAAAGGTTCTGCGTTTCAATGACCTTGGAGAAAATGTGACGGTTGATCAACGCGGAGAGGAAAGAGGAAGAAAGAAATGCATCGGAGCATACGAAATTCCTTGTGAAACTGAGTATTCAAAAACGTTGGTAACCGAAACAATTCAGTGTGGTGAAGTATTTAATGGCAAGCAATATGATCTGCCAGGTGTATATGATACATTGTTTATTACAGATGTAAATCGTTTTGGATGTGATAGTATAATCCCTTATCGATTGAATGTGATGCCAAAAACATTCTTGAAGGAATACTACGTGAAAGAGAATGGTAAGGGAGATGGTAGCGATTGGGATCATGCAATGGGCGTTGAGACATTTGATTTCATGCTTCGAAATGTACCAGATGGAACGAAGTTCTACATCGCTGAGGGTGAATATCAACCTGTACGTGATGCGCAAGGTAATGTGTATAAATCTGATATACGATATCATCGTTTCTACACAGAGAAGTTGGTGAGCCTGTACGGAGGTTTCCCTTCTACTGCAAAAGGAACGGATAAGAACAGTGATCCGAAAAATCATATCACATTATTTAATGGTGACTTGGGACACAATAATCCGTCAACATTCAGTATGGAAAATCAACTTACTGATTTCCGTAAGGATGATGTCGGCTATATACTGCAGATGCATCTTAGATCAGCAGGTAATATAGAGATAAAGGGCATAACATTTACTAATGCTAATCAGTTCTCAAGGGAAGGATCCAACCTTGTAGGTATTTACTCTGATAAGAAAGCAATAAACTTTGTGATAAGTGAGTGTACATTCTCACAGGGCGATTACGGATTGAGTTTAGGTAATATCTCGGGAGAAATTAAAGATTGCTATTTTGTAAATAATTATTATGATGCTGCCAATACAGGATATGATGTTGAGAACAAGATAACAGTGACCCGTTCAACGTTTGAATCGAACGGAACCTATTCTTTGTATGTGAGTTGTCCTTTTAACGTGAACAACTGTACATTCCAGTCACAAGGCACTATCTCAATCAGTTCAAGTGCGAGCGGTGTCATGGCGAACAACACAATCATGAGTGATGTGACCGTGATGAGTTCGGATGCTAAGTTCGTTGGAAATATCTTGAACGGCGCTATCACAACGATAGGAGAAAATGCGAAATTCACTTCTTCATATAACCTGATTTCGGCTGCCAACGAAGACCTTGCAATCGCCAAGTCGGATGTGAAGGCCGACTCAGTGATTATCGTCGGCGTGTTGGATGGTACGAAGCCAAAAGACAACGGAGGCTTCACAACAACGATAGCATTGTTGTCTGATACACTTTCAGATGGTAGAAGCATCCGTCTCCCATTGGCAGAGACAACGGTGACAGAAGACCAACGTGGTGTAAAACGTTTGGATCCAACCAGCATGGGCGCAGTTGAAATGGGCTGCACAACAAAAACAAAAAATGCAACGGATACAATCGTAGCTGGTAAATCTTTCTTGTCAAAGGTATATAACAAACCGGGTATCTATGAAGGTATCGTAGATACGACAGAAGATGCTAATGGTTGCGAACTGATTGTTACCTACACGCTGGTTGTGAAACCCAATCCTTCCGTAAAAGAATACTATGTGAAAGTAAAAGGAGAGGGCGATGGTAGCAACTGGGATGAGGCAATGAACGGTGCAGACTTCGCATTTGTCTTCTCTCAAGTGCCAGATGGAACGAAATTCTATTTGGCAGAAGGTGAATACCAACCTGTATATGATGAATACGGTAAGATACCAGCAGAAAAAGATAGTTTAAGCAAACGTTTCTATACGGAGAAACTGGTGAGTCTGTACGGAGGATTCCCAGATACGGCTACGGGAACGAATAAGAACAGTGATCCGAAGAAGTACATCACGATAATCAGTGGTGACATGGGACATGATAATCCGTCAACCTTCAGCAAAGAAAATGCGTATGCAGACTTCCGCAAGAATGATCTCGGTTATCTATTGAAGATGTTGCCTAAGTCAGCAGGTGATATTGAGCTAAAGGGCATAACATTTGCTCATGCATGTCAGACAACGAAGGAAGGCTCATGTGCGGTTCAAATTATGAGCAGTTCAACTAACGAGGTGAACTGTACCGTAAGTGAGTGTACTATCTATCAGGCAGAACAGGGATTGTTCATTTCCGACTGTGTTACAGAAATAAAAGATTGTTCATTCAAGAATAATTATAACAATGCACTTTATGTGTCATCTTTAGACAAACACGATCTTACAGTGACCCGTTCAACGTTTGAGGAGAACGAAGGCTATTCCATGACAGTGGGATGTCCGTTCAACGTGAACAATTGTACATTCCAGTCACAGGGCACTGTCTCAATCTATTCAGATGCGATCGGTGTTATGGCGAACAACACGATCATGAGTGATGTGACCGTGATGAGTTCGGATGCTAAGTTCGTTGGAAATATCTTGAACGGCGCTATCACAACGTTAGGAGAAAAAGCCAAATTCACTACTTCATATAACCTGATTTCGGCTGCCAACGAAGAACTTGCAATCTCTAAGACGGACGTGAAGGCCGACTCAGTGATTATCGTCGGTGTGTTGGATGGTACGAAGCCAAAAGATAACGGAGGCTTCACATCAACGATAGCATTGTTGTCAGATACACTTTCAGATGGTAGAAGCATCCGTCTCCCATTGGCAGAGACAACGGTGACAGAAGACCAACGTGGTGTGAAACGTTTGGATCCAACCAGCATGGGTGCAGTTGAAATGGGCTGTGTTTCAAGAGAAACAAGTGTGACAGATACAATTATTGCAGGTGAAACATTCTTGACAAAAGAATATAACAAGGCAGGTATCTATGAAGGTATCGTAGATACGACAGAAGATGCTAACGGTTGTGAACTGATCGTTACTCACAAATTAGTGGTGAAACCAAATCCTTCTGTAAAAGAATACTATGTAAAGGTAAAAGGAGAGGGCGATGGTAGCAACTGGGATGAGGCAATGAACGGTGCAGACTTCGCATTTGTCTTCTCTCAGGTGCCAGATGGAACTAAATTCTATTTGGCAGAAGGTGAATACCAACCTGTATATGATGAATACGGTAAGATACCAGCAGAAAAAGACAGTCTAAGCAAACGTTTCTATACGGAGAAACTGGTGAGTCTGTACGGAGGATTCCCAGATACGGCTACGGGAACGAATAAGAACAGTGATCCGAAGAAGTACATCACGTTGTTTAACGGTGACTTGGGACATGATAATCCGTCAATATTTAGCAAGGAAGATGAGTATGCAGATTTCCGTAAGAATGATGTCGGTTACATATTGTATATGCGTGTTAGGTCAGCTGGTGATATGGAGATCAAGGGCATAACATTTGCTAATGCTCATCAGTACTCTAGGGAGGCATCCTCTCTTGTTTGCATTTCAGGTAGCACAAGTACTGGCATAGATGTAAATTGTGTGGTAAGTGAGTGTACATTCTCTCAGGGCAAATATGGATTGTGTATGTATTATCTTACGGGAGAAATTAAAGATTGCTATTTTGTAAATAATTATTATGAAGCTGCCAATATATTAGGATATGATGAGAGCTTCAAGGTAACAGTGACCCGATCAACGTTTGAATCGAACGGAAATTATTCTTTGTCATTGAGCACTCCTTTCAACGTGAACAATTGTACGTTCCAATCAGAGGGTACTGTGGCATTTCGTAATTCAGCGACTGGCGTTATGGCAAACAACACGATTCTGAGCAATATGGAATTGTATGGTAATTCGGAATTTAAGTTTGTTGGAAACATTTTTAATGGAGCCATCATAGGAGATGATAGCAAGCTCACCACATCATATAACCTGATTTCAGCTGCCAACGAAGAACTTGCAATCGCTAAGTCGGACGTGAAGGCTGACTCAGTGATTATCGTCGGCGTGTTGGATGGTACGAAACCAAAAGACAACGGAGGCTTCACGCCAACGATAGCATTGTTGTCAGATACACTTTCAGATGGTAGAAGCATCCGTCTCCCATTGGCAGAGACAACGGTGACAGAAGACCAACGTGGTGTGAAACGTTTGGATCCAACCAGCATGGGTGCAGTTGAAATGGGCTGTGTTTCAAGAGAAACAAGTGTGACAGATACAATTATAGCAGGTGAAACATTCTTGACAAAAGAATATAACAAGGCAGGTATCTATGAAGGTATCGTAGATACGACAGAAGATGCTAACGGTTGTGAACTGATCGTTACACACAAACTAGTAGTGAAACCAAATCCTTCTGTAAAAGAATACTATGTGAAAGAAAACGGAGAGGGTGATGGTAGTGACTGGGATCATGCAATGGGTGTCAAAACATTCGACTTCATGCTTCAAAATGTTCCTGATGGAACGAATTTCTACATTGCTGAGGGAGAATATCAGCCAGTTTCTGACGGAAATGGAAATGACCCAGACGATACAACCGAAAAGAAGTTCGGTACGGGTAAATTAGTAAACTTGTATGGCGGATTCCCTCGTACTGCAACAGGTACAGAAAAGAATAGTGATCCCAAAAAATACGTTACATTATTTAGTGGAGACTTAGAGCATGACAATCCGTTAACATATAGTGAGGAGAATCAGTATGCAGATTTCCGCAAGAATGATACTCGCTTCTTGTTGCTTATTTCAACGGGAACTGCAGGAGACATAGAAATAAAAGGTATTACATTCTCTTACACATATCAGCCACCTAAACAAGGATCCGTAATGATTCATATTTTAAATTATGGAGAAGGTGAAGTAAACTGTAAGTTAAGTGAATGTGTAATCAGTCAGGGAAGCTATGGATTGGAAATAGAAAACTGTCAGACTGAAATTTCGGACTGCTATTTCAATGATATTGATGCTTCTGCACTCAATATAAATGGAAAATCTAGTCTTACAATGACTCGTTCGACGTTTGATGATGGCTCTCTAGGTACTTGGTGTCCGTTCAATGTTTCCAATTGTACGTTTAAATCATCTACAAGTATAACGTCAGATGAGGATGGACTCTTCGCCAATAATACGATATTGGGTGATGTCCATGTGTCTGGTTCAGATGTTAAGTTTGTCGGAAATATTTTGAATGGAGTTATCAGAAATGATGACAAGTTCACATCTTCGTATAACTTGATCTCGGATGCCAATGAAGGAATTTCAATTGATAAGACGGACGTGAAAGCAGCAGCAGAACTTATTCTCGACGTGTTGGATCAGAAAGGTGAGAATACAAGTGATAACGGAGGCTTCACTCCAACGATAGCATTGTTGTCAGATACGCTTTCAGATGGTAGAAGCATCCGTGTTCCATTGGAAGAGACAACGGTGACGGAAGACCAACGAGGCGTAACCCGTTTGGAACCAACCTGTATGGGTGCGGTTGAAATGGGATGTGTCTTGAAAGAAAGAAATTTATCGGATACAATTGTGGCAGGCAATTCATTCTTGTCGAAAGTGTATAAAAAGGCAGGTGTCTATGAAAATCTCATGGATACGATCCAAGATGTGAATGGATGCACTATAGTTACGAACTATACATTGGTTGTAGTACCAAACCCTTCAATGAAGGAGTACTACGTGAAAGAGAAGGGTGAAGGAGACGGAAGCAACTGGGATGATGCAATGGATGTGGAGACATTCGCATTCGTATTACCAAGAGTATCCGACGGTACGAAGTTCTACATAGCAGAAGGTGAATATCAACCTATATATGATATGTACGGAAAGATTCCTGCAGAAAAAGAAGCACATAGCAAACGTTTCTACACGGAAAAAGTTGTAAGTCTGTATGGAGGTTTCCCTGCAACTGCAACGGGAACAGATATGACAAACGATCCTAAGAAATATCAGACGGTGTTTAGTGGAGACTTAGGTCATGATAATCCATCGAAATTTGATGTGGAAAATGAACGTGCTGATTTCCGTACGAATGATGTCAGTCATCTATTGTATATCTCATCACTGTCCGCAGGTGATATTGAGATAAAAGGTATAACATTTGAACATGGATATCAGTCATCAAATGAAGGAACAGTTTTAGTTTCAATTTACAACAATTCAAAAGGTAAGCTAAGTTGTACAATGAGTGAATGTGCCTTCTCTCAGGGTGATGCTGCTGTGTTAGTAATTAATTGTGAGACAGAAGTGAAAGATTGTTATTTCAAGAATAACTATTTTCAAGCACTCACTTTGTTGAATAATTCAGAAACAGACATTATTGTAACACGTTCTACATTTGAGAAGGGTGGTTCTTCGACGATTTCTGGACCATTCAATATGAACAATTGTACGTTCTTGTCTTCAGGACCTATTTGGATCTCTACAGATGCAAGTGGTATCATGGCGAATAATACGATATTGAGTGATGTTAGTATCGCAAGTTCAAAAGTTACTTTCGTAGGTAACATAGTGAGCGGAAAAATGTCTGTTATTCCAACCGATGGTGGCTCAATCACTTCTTCATATAACCTTTATTCGGCTCAGAATGAAGATTTGACAATTAGCGAGACAGACTTGAAGGTTGATGAGGATCTTCTTCTCGGTGTGTTTGTTAAGAAAGGAGCTCAGACAAGTGACAACGGAGGTTTCACACGAACAATCGCTTTGAAGACAGATACTCTTTTTGACGGAAGAAGCATTCGTCACCCACTTTCAGTAACCAATGTGACGGAAGATCAACGTGGTGTGGTTCGTTTCGAACCAACTTGTATGGGTGCTTATGAAATGGGCTGTAGTACAAGAGAAACATATAAGAATGATACGATCATCGCAGGTAAGACGTTCTTGTCAAATGTGTATAAGAAAGCAGGTGTTTATAAGAATGTTATCGATACAATACAAGATGAGAACGGTTGCGACCAGATTATCAACTATACACTTGTTGTGGTTCCAGATCCTTCTGTAAAAGAGTATTATGTGAAGGTTAATGGAACAGGTGCAGGAAGTAATTGGGATGAAGCAATCAATGGAGCTGACTTTGCGTTTATCTTACCAATGGTACCAGACGGTACGAAGTTCTATATTGCAGAGGGTGAATATCAACCTTTGTATGATGAGGATGGTAAGGAACCAAAGGATTCTACTGCTAGACGATTCTATACAAAACAGATTGTAAGTCTGTATGGAGGATTCCCTGCTGATGCGAAAGGTACAGAAAAGAAAAGAGATCCAAAGAAATATCCTACAGTGTTTAGTGGAGACTTGGGTCACGATAATCCGACAACATTCAACATGGATGATATGTATGCTAACTTCCGCAAGAATGATGCTAGCTTCTTGTTGAAGATAGTAACGTCAAGTGCTGGTGATATGGAAATCAAAGGTATAACCTTCTCTCATACAAATCAGACAACCAAAGAAGGAACACTTGCTGTTAGCATTTCTAACATAGGAAAAGGTGAGGTGAATTGTTTGATAAGTGAATGTACAATGACATTCCTACAAGATGGTTTGTTTACATCCGATTGTGCTACGGAAATTAAGGACTGCTATTTCTATAATAATTATAATCAGGGAGCTTATATAGCAACTTCTGATAACAAATCAGACCTTACCGTAACTCGTTCGACATTTGAAAATAATGGTGCTACTTCGTTGCTGATTTCGTGTCCATTCAATGTGAACAATAGTACATTCCTTTCTGCAGGAACAGTTACCTTCAATCAAAATTCAAACGGTATCATGGTAAATAACACGATATTGAATGATGTGAGTGTGATGAGTGAGGATGTTAAGTTTGTAGGTAATATCATAACTGGTGAAATCTTTAAGATTGGTGCTGGTGAAGTTGCCTCTTCATATAACCTTGTCTCATCAGCAAATGAGGAATTTGAAGGAACCAAAACAGATTTGAAGGCTGACGAGGAGACTATCCTTGGTTTGCTAGAGGATAATGGTGATCAGTCAAGTGACAATGGAGGTCTTACGCCAACGGTCCTTCTTACAAATGATAAGTTGCCTGATGGTACAAGTATCCGCTTCCCACTTAGTGATACAATGGTGACAAAGGATCAACGTGGAATGGATCGTTTGGCGATGACTTGTGTGGGAGCTTGTGAAATCGAATGTGTGTCAGAGACTATCTTGACAGGACGTGTTGATACAATAATGTCTGGCTTAACCTTCAACGGTGTATTATATACTTCAGAAGGAACCTATGAGTTGGAAGATACAGTGATGAATCAAGGTGGATGTTATGACTATATTATCTCTAAATTAGTTGTCATTCCATTTGATATCCCAACCATGTTTACTCCATATAATGCAAATGGCAAGAACGATATCTTTATGCCAGGATATGAAGTATATATCTATAATGTATATGGAGAGTTGATTACTCACTCATCTAATGGATGGGATGGTAGATATAAGGATGATTTAGTTATGCCAGATACGTATATCTATGTGTTGATTATTGGTACTGAACAGAAGAAAGGTACCGTAACGGTTGCACAGTAGTCTGTAGTTAGATCAATCTTTAGAATTTCAAATGCTGAATTTGTTATAAAAAAGAATAGTTATGAATAAAACGATAAGTAGAAAAGTCATTTTGACACTATCATTGCTGACATTCAGTTTTTCATTGATGGCAATCGATTTTGAAAAACTCAACACTGAATTGGATGATTATTATGTCAAGGTGAATGGAACTGGTGATGGTTCTTCGTGGGATAAAGCAATGGGCAACAAGGAGTTTTCCTATATGTTAGGCCATGCTCGAGAAGGTGCAACATTTCATTTGGCAGCGGGAACGTATGTGCCAGTTCTAAATTCTGCTTATGAAGAAACAAATTCAATCCATCGTAGGTATCAGATTAATCGTCCAGTGAGTATTATTGGAGGATATCCGGAGAATCCGACTGAGAAAGATGTGAGTAATCCACAGGACAACATTACGTTGTTTACATCAGATGTGAATGGAGATAATGAGATAGAGGATTTGGAGAATAATAGAGAGGATGATTTGGAGGGATGCTTGCATATTAGTGGAGTTGATGAGAAGGTTTTTTTGTACGGATTACAGTTTGGTGGAACTGCTAGTTATAATCGCCCGAATGGACGAGATGTTAATGCTATCTGTTATATTGGTAGATCTGTCGTTGGAATGGAAAATTGTTCCTTTGTGGGATGTCATAATCCAGTAAAGATAGAAAAAAGTAGGGTGACCATTGACAATTGCATCTTTAGAAATAATAACCGCTCTTTTTTGTTCTTTGTTGGTGATGTCAATATAACATCTTCTACTTTTGTAAATGAAGGTAGTACAGAAATTTTATCTAAATATAGTTACTATGATTCTTCAGTAGACAAGGAGAAAAGAACTGTTAATGTTAATAATTGTACGTTTAGGAATGTGAAAAGATTAACAATAGGCTGTTCACTGGATAATGTTGACTCTGCTCGTGTTAGATGTAATTTTTACAATAATACAATCTTTATTGAAGAAGGAGCAGTATCTTTTTACCGTATGTCTAAATTGACAGGTAATATTATTTCAGTTCCTAGGATTACATTGTCTGGTAACAGTTTTGGAGAAATGGTTCATCCTGTATATAATGTGTTATGCTCAAATGATATTAATGATAATTATGTTTTCTCTGACGCAACCAATATTAAGGTAACTTCATGTTCCGCTTTCTTATCTACTGAACTAAAGAATAATGGAGGTTATACTCCGACGTTGGCTTTGAAATCAGATGTGTTGAGTATAGGAAAAAGTCTTCGATTCCCTCTTACTGAGACGACGGTAACTTCCGACCAACGATATATGAAAAGGAGTAGAGAAAAGACTTGTATCGGTGCTTATGAATTGGATGCGACGGAAACTGTTCCTGTCATCAGAGAGGTGCTTCCTGATACAATAATGGCTTACGATGTATATCCACTCTCGGGGAAATCGTATCCTATTGGATATAACGTAGTAAGTGAAACGATAAAGAATGCTCGTGGAGTTGATAGCTTGGTCATTTTGCATCCTGTTTATGTGATGCCAGACCCTGCGCAAAAAGTTTATTATGTAAAACAGAATGGTGAAGGAGATAAGTCTGGTAGATCATGGGATAATGCAATGAATGATAGTTCTTTCGCATATGCTCTGTTGAAGTTGAATAGAGACGATGTTACCTTCCATATTGCTGAGGGAGTGTATAGACCGATTTATGATACGTTGGGTGGATTTTCAGAAGATAGGACGGAACATTCGTTCTATTCAGTACATAACGTCACGTTAATAGGTGGCTATTCGTCTGCATATCCTTCTTTGCCTATTGACCCGTCGGTGTATATCACCACATTTAGTGGGGATTGGTTGAACAATAATACGTGTGATACTTGTCCGAATAGAGTTGATGATGTGTGTCGTCTTTTACACCTGAAACCAGAGGAGTATGGTGAAACAAAAGTGTATGGTATCCATTTTTACTATTGTACGGGAGATAGGAGTGGGTCACAAGCACTGTTGCGCCTGGAAAGAAATACATCATTGTTGATTGAAAAATGCTCCTTTAATTATGGTGATGAAGGTATTGGTACTTATGAAGGTGACTTGTCTATTAAGGATTGCTCTTTATATATGGCAAATTCTCAATTTTCAAGTAAGAATATAAGTATAGAGAATTCGTCATTCGTTACTACTTCTCTATCTCTTTATTATATGCAGGAGAATTTAGATATTAAAAACAGTACGTTCGTATTGGATCTCTTTGAGATGACTAAGGGTAATGTAGAAAAAGCTCTTTCTGCTCAGTTCGTCAATAATACCATTCTGCTGAAGAATAAGTTGTCATTGATGAAAGGTGTTTATTCTTTAGTGGGGAATATTATAAAAGCAGATATTGATATGGCTGAATATTCCAATGTCTCATCATCCTATAATGCTTATTCTAAGGAGAATGAACAATATGTTTTTATCTCAAAAAAAGATATTCTGTTGGATGATGATCAGTTAAATCTTGTACTGGATAATGCTGATGGAGAATGGGTATGCAAACAGAATGGAGGATTCTCTCCAACAGTTGCGCCGCTGACGGATTCACTTTCGGACGGTACAATGATTCTTTTCCCTTTGTCGGAAACTTCTGTAGTGACGGATCAACGAGGTAGAAAAAGAAATGAACTTACTTGCATGGGCGCATGTGAGTTGATATCAGAAACCGAAACGGGCACTATTATTCCAATCAGTTTAAACGGTGTACCAACACTCTTCACTCCATACAATCTCAATGGTAAAAATGATATCTTCATGCCAGGATACGAGGTGTATATTTACAATGTGTATGGCGGATTGATCTGTCATTCAACCAATGGTTGGGATGGTAAAAAGAATGATGAATTTCTTCCTGCGGGAACGTATGTATATGTGCTGATGATGGGAGATGAAAAGAAAAAAGGCACCGTTATTCTTTCTAGATAATATTTATTCTATACGGGGAAGATATTATTTGATGCATCCGGACGTGTGACATTTTATGTATAATTGTTAATGTTGACCTAAAATTGGGTTGCTAGCCTATTTTGATAATATAACATTTACTTATATATTTGCGAATGATTTTTGATTTTATGGTATATGAATAAATGTTATTATAAACTTCCGTTTGATTTTGCTTCTGTTTTAGATGAAAACAGAGGATACGCGGAGATGTGTACGGAGATAGAATCCATCGATCAACATATAGAGATGTTGATTGGTACCTATCCGGGAGAACATTGTTATGATAAAAATTATGGAACAGGAATATGGGATATGGATTTTGAAAGAATTGTTTCTTTGGATGCGTGGAAAACTCGTTTTGTAGAGTGTCTTTCCGATGCAATATCTAAATATGAACAACGTATTTCTAATTGCTCTTTTCGGTTGGATGTTGAAGATGTTATAAAAGAGAATGTGCTGTCAAAGAATGTCAGTATCCGTAAAAAAGTCGATATTTATATCGATGCTATTTTGAATTCTTCGGGATCGAAATGTAATTTATATTATACCCTTTTCTTGGGTCCTCTATCAAAAGATTGATAAAATGAATAATTTTAGAGAAAGCAAAGAGGAGATAATGAATCGTATGATTCGTACTGCTCTGGATTATTGGAATATAAAAAAGGTTGAGAACTTAGACCCTTTCATCCGTCTTTTAATAGAAGCATTGTCTATGCAATTGCACTATTTGTCTGATGATATTTCGGATATAGAAGTGCGTGCGATGAAAAGGTTGAGTGAGGTGCTCCTTCCTGAAGTGGTGACGGTGGTTCGTCCTGCTCATGCTATCGTACATGTAAATCCGACGGCTACAGGGATTTCTACAAGCTTGTTTGATGGTTTTTCTGCCGTTTCTCCTTTCGCGGGTCGAAAGTCTGATCAGAAATTTTCATTCTATCCGGTTTGTAATACGCCGTTAAGAAAGGGTAATGTGAAGAAAATCATTGTGGAAGGTGATGTCTATGAGGTGCTTCCAGACCAAAATAAACAATTGCTTCTGAAAAATAATACGATTCCTGAAAATGTAAACAGATTGTTCGTGGGGGTTGATTTGGATGAGAAGACATGTGATCTGCAGAACCTCTCTTTCTATTTCGATTTCCCTAATATGGATGGTCGAAATAACTACTTGCATCAACTCTCTTCTTGCTCTTGGAAGTTCCAAGGTGAACGAATTCAGACAACGAGAGGATTATATAAAACAATTACCAAGGAGGAGAAAAACCTTCCTAACTTCTTTAGAGAAACAAAAAATGACTGCAGTGTTGATGAGACTATAGTGGATTTCTATAAGGAAAACTATATTACCATCCGTCAGTCTCTGCCTGTCAAGGAAACGAATTACACTAAATATCCTGAAGAATTTCTTTCTTATGGGTATGAGGTTGATGAACAGTTGTTCACCACTGATCTTCTTTGGTTTGAGGTGAATTTCCCTGCTCAGTTTAGTTCGTCTATCTTGTCGGATATTCAAATCTCTATCAATACGTTCCCTGTTGCAAATAAGGAATTGCATCTGAATACAAGTATGGTAAAGAAGGAGTTCGGTGTCATTCCACTTACGCTTTCCAATGATGAGTTTTTCTTCGATGTTGTGGAGGTGACCGATGATGCGGGACGTAACTATAGAAACTCTTATGGATACAAGGAAAATCCTGCCGACCTGTATTTCTCTTTACGTAAGGGTGGATGTGAATCGTTTGACCAACGTAGTGCGAAAGAGTATCTTACTCGTCTTCAGAGCTTATTGCAGGATGAATTAAGTGCTTTCACTTCTTCTGATATAGGAAATAATTCGGAGAGCATCTATTTGATTGAGAACTTATTACATAAGATGGATATGGTCTCCAATCGCTCCGCTGACAAACGAGAAGAACCATATTATATATTCCTTGAACCGCAACAAAAGGCATCCTATTTCTATGTGAAGTATTGGACTTCCTACGGACCGATGGCGAATGGTATGCGTATCGGTATGGCTTTGAATATCACTGCAGACCTCTATGGTAATTACGAGGAACCTATATTATTAACCTCTACAGTGGGCGGCAGTGAACCGCTCTCAGAACAGGCTAGAATTGCAAAATTCAAATATATTCTGAGCAGCCGAAATCGTATTGTCACTAATAGTGATATTCGAAATTTCTGTTTCTCTGAAATGCCAGATTCAATAAAAGATGTCGTTATTGAAAAAGGAATATGGAAAGGTAACGACGAGGGGAATGGCTTGCTACGTACAATTGATGTTCATCTGATTATGTTGAACAAGAACATCCCTGACAAACAAAAAACAGAGATACAAAATGATATATATGGTCAGTTAAAGGCCTTGTCTCCGATGACATATAATTACAGAATTTTTATAGACTAAATAATATGAATTCAGGATTAGGAAATTTTTTCGTTAACTATTTGTTATTCCCTATTGTATTCCTTATACTTGGGGTTATTTCGGTTATTATAGCTAAGAAGAATGAACTCTTGTCAGACAAGAAAGCTGTTTTCTATGTGCTGCTTTCCAGTTTGTTGTTTTCTCTTTTTGGGTTATGTGGATTCTTTGGCATAAATTTCATGCCTTACGTGTTCGTCTTCCTTCAATTCCTTTTCTTGTTGCTCGGATGGCTCGATTACAAATTGTTGCATTATTTTATTAAATCACTGAAGACGAAAAGTCCGTTGTTCACATTGTTAATCATGCTGCTACAGCTGGTCTTGTCGTGGGCAATCTTCTCGATTTTATTTAATGTGACTAACGAACTACAGTATGGTTTCTGGGCGGCAACATCATTGTTCCCACTTCTGTTTATTCCGTTGTTTATCTTTATGTATCAATCTTATTTACAGATTCCGGCAGAGATATTCAAGATGAAGGTATATAAGACAGCTGAGACATTTGAATTGCCTCATACCGAGATTGATGTAGAGTCTCTTTCGGTGTATGAAATTGAGATACCTAAGAAAGTGGATGATGAGGAACCTATCCGCATCAAGGCTAAGGCTGTCAATTCATTTGTGTTTGGTACATGGTTCGGTATGATTGTCACGGATTATAACAATAAGAAGGTCGATAATCAAATCGAGATAAATGATAAAGAAGAATCGTATGGATGGATCTTCTATACAGAGAAATCATTGATGAAATCAAGAAGATATCTGGATCCAGACATCAGCTTCGAAGAGAATAAATTAAAAGGAGATGAGTTAATCATTGCAAAAAGAGTAAAAAAAGTAGAATAAATATTTTATAATTATGAATACAGTTTTCAAACCAATCAATTGGATGCAGGGGATGAACGTTTCGTCCGCTCATTTTATTGCAACAGAAAATTTCATGACAGAACGTATGATGAAATACGTTGAACTTCTACAGGGAAAATTTTCATTCGGGTTGTTGCCTTCCTCATCTGCTTTAGAAGAAGAGGATGCAATGGCTCTTGAGGTTGTTGGAAAAGGGAAGGGTACGAAACTTGTCCTATATTCATACCATGGTTTGACACAAGGTGGTTGTTATATCGATTTAGAAACCAATGATGAGTCTGTTAGTTGTGACTGTGTAGAGGATGATTCTATCGTCAGTGATGGATGGGATGTCGTATTATCTGTCGCACCTTTCGACAGACGTCCATGTGGTGAACCTAATATTCAGGAAAACCCACCGCGATATCCTTTTGTGGAGCCTGTGTATCGTCTTACGTTGGTCGCAAGAGAAAAAGATCAGATTAATGAATATGGTCCTTGTGATGTCGTGATAGGTCACTTGATACAAAAAGATGATCTGTTTAAATTGGACGGAAGATTCATTCCGCCTTCATTAGCCATGTCATCTTATTCCACTTTGATTCAGTACATGAAAGCCTTCTCTCAACAGATAGCATCTATTAAGGAGAGCGTGGGTACGATTATCGAGAAAGCCTATTCTCCTAATGCTAATCGTTCGGATGTCTTGTTGAATGTAATTGAGATATGCAAGGATATACAACGTGAGATTGCACGTGACTATTTCACGTGGAGAAACGAGGGGATGTCGCTCGCTCCTGTTCAGGTGATTCAAATCATCTCTTCTTTGTCTAACGCTATCTTGACGTCATTGACCTTCATGTCAAAACAAGGTAAGGATGATGTGTTGAAATATTTCTATGAATGGAATGGTATCACACCTTCGGCTTTTGAACAGGTGTTGGATGATTTGGTACGGTTGAAATTCAATCAGAACCGCATAGAGCAATCTATGAATGCTGCAGAAGAAGTTCTGCAGATGTTGGTGGAATTGTTCATCAGCTTGAGCCGTCTTGATTATGTCGGACAACATAAGGAAAGTATGGTTGTCTCTGTTTCATCTGTTAAAGAAGAACAACCAGAAGCGAAGAAAACAAGTTGGTTATTGTAATGTAATATGAAGGGAAAAGAGCAGGAGATAGTAGCAAAAAACTCACTTTATACTGATTATAGAGCAGAGTTTCTGGCGGCATTCCTTATCGATAATGGTATAAATGAAAATGAAGTACGCATTATCCGAAACGGAGTTGCTAAGGCTGGGAAATCTGTAGAAAAAATCGGTTGGGAGTATTCTCAGGATAAGTTCTCTAAATTCTTATCGATTTATACAAGGAAAAGAAACTTGTATGAATCATTGCCGGAGGGACTTTTCCATAGACCGCTCAGCTTAGATGATAAAAAGGATAAACATGCCGTAATCGAGTCATTTAAATATGCTCGTCAGGTGGCACTTAGTGCATCCTTCTTCTTCAGACCTTTTGAGATGTCTATTGATAGAATGCTTGTGCTGGCTAATCTGTATGAGTTGCAGTTAGACAAAAGAAACGAGCATCCTACTTTCATCCAACTGCTTACTCCATACTGGTCAATCTTACGTAACTTGCCTTTGGACAAGGCCCTTTTGGTGATCTCGTTCTTCTCTCAGGCTTATAGACTGAAACATCCTGATGAAATCGCAGAGGTCTTGTCTGAACTCTTGGAATGTGATGTGACGATAAAATTGGAGGATAAGTATTTCACCTTCCCTTCTGATTATCAATGGAAATTGGGTGATTGCCAGTTGGGTCTCGGTTCGATATTCGGAGGGTCGGTAAACGATTGCTATCCTTTGATGACGGTAGATATTAAGAATCTGTCACGTTCGCAGAGTAAATTGCTGTATAAGGACAGTGAAGCTTATTCTCAGCTGACACAGATCCTCGATATGTTTATTCCTGCAGATGCAGAGTTAAAAATTAATATTAGTATAACAAAAAAAGAGGCAGGCTTTTCTTTGACTGATGATCATGAAAACTCGCCGATTCTTGGATTTACAACTATTTTGTCATGAAATCATTAAACGGGAAAGAGGTATTGCTGGCGTATGTGAAGTTCACTGCGTGTATGGTAATCCTTATTGTTATGGTACAGTTTTTCATCTTCTCTTTTTTGAAAGCATCAGAGTCTGAGATCTCTGAGATAAAGATGAAAACAGGTGATAGCGAAATAATCTTTAGAGAACAGTCAGAATTATGTGACAAATACGAAGAGATCTTCTCGTTGTGTCGCGCCTTTGACGTGTCAGATAATTCAAAGTCTGATTTTTTGATGCAGTCAATTGCGTCTCGTAAAAAGGAAATAGAGGGACGAATAGAGGAACTACCCCAAAGAGATGTGCAACTGCACTCGTTCATGTTGTCGAAGATGAATGAATTCTTTCGTGTAAGAGATTCTATCTCCGTCCTCAGAAAAGAGGAAAAGAAGATAAAAACTGATTTTCTCACGTGTAGTGGTGATTATGAAAAAGTACGAGTTAAATTAAAACATGGTGTTTTGACTGCTAAATAATGAAAGTATGGGAAAAAGTAAAGCTCAATCAACTGGAAAAGAAAAACTGGCAGGATTCTTTTATGTATTCCTGGTGTTTTTAGTAGCATCAGCAGTGTGTTCAATCATCCTGTTTTTCTCAGGATCGGATTATCGTTTTGCTCAAAGCAAACAGACGGCGTTGGTGCAGATGGAACGTGTAAGTTCTTTCCGAAAGGTTCAGAATTCATATATCAAGAAAATCGAAAAGATAAATGAGGATGTGAATCAGATGAATCCAGGCCTGAATGCATCACAAGAGAAGCGAGATCTGAATTATGAAATAGGAGAGTTAGAAAAGATTTATACGATTAACAAACATGATGATCGCTATCGAATATTTGCTCTTCTCTCTCGTTATTTTGAGTTGAAATTGTTTGACAGAGAACAATTGTACTCTAGTCAAAAAAATATTGAACGTTTCGAAGCTGCTTTGGAACGTTGTCGTAATGGTTTGGAATCTTTGAGCAATAAATAAACACAATATGAATAGTTTTTTTTCTAAGGGGAATTTAATCGTCTTTGGAACATTAATCGTTCTTTTTGGCGTGTGTGGAATCATTAAGTCATGTACCCAGGAGAGTGAAATCCGTGCTGCGGTCTCTCCCTTGAATGTTGAGTTAGGTAGTGCCATCTATTATTCTGACAGTACCTTGGGTGCTAAGAGTGTTCTTTGGGAGTTTGGTAACGGAGATGTTTCCAGAGAGACAAAAGGTTCGTATATCTTCACGCATACGGGTAAATATAAGATTCGTCTGACGGTGGATAATGATAAGGTGGTCTCTTTCCTTGTGAATGTTAGAGAGCGTAAGATGGCAACAGAAAAGGAACGCGTGAAAATTATTGCTCCAAGTCAAGCCATGGTGAATGAACGGGTAGTCTTTATGGCTGATGGTGAGGCTGACAGCTGGAGTTGGGAATTCGGTGAGACTGGCTCGGTTGATTCTAGGGAACGTAATCCAATATATGTTTTCTCAAAGGTAGGACAGCATGAGATTCGTCTTCTGGCAGGTAATATGGAATATCCAATTGTAAAGGTGATAGATGTTGTTCCTGATGCTTTCACGGTTACAGACAACGCAAGCGCGGCGATTGAAGATGACATCATGGAACATCTACAAGAGATTATTGATAAGAAGGATTTCAACAGGAACTATAATTATATTTTAAGTAAGTATCTTAGAAATGGACGTGGAGCCAATACGATGGTTTTAGTGAATAACACAAATGAAAATGATTTCTATTCCTATTGCAATGGATTGAAAATCATGGGGAAACAGAGATCTACTGTCATTGAGAGTGTGACGATGGAAAACAATCCGGATGGAAGTATAAAGAGATTATTGATAAATCAAAGTTCATCAAAATAAATTTATATCATGAAAGTGAAAAACTATTGCTATGTTGCATTGGAATGCGTGATGTTGTTCCTTTTTTCGATGTGTGCTCCAGTCAACAGCCATACGAAGATAAAGAAAACCCCAGACGCTTATACTCGTAATTATTGCTGCGGTGAGGTGTCTGTTCCTAAATCAGCAGAAACAGGTGGTCCATGGATCGTCTTTTCTGATAGAAACCAAAACCCTACTTATCATAACCCTGGCGGAAAGGTGAAGTTTAAAGAGGTCTCTTTCTTGACTCCTTTGGCTGTCATCGGTGAAAAGGATGATAATGTGGAAGTGGTGAAGTATGATGCGTCTCTTTTCGCCGGACGAAGTGTGAAGGACCCTGCCAAGGTGGAGTACTTTGGCTGGATGCCTAAGGATAATCTTATCCTCTCTTCGAAGGCCATGACCGATGTGAAGACAGGTTATGTGATGAAGATGATCACTATGTTTAGAGATACCACACCGATAACTAGAACAGACCAGTATTTCACAGATGGTTCTGTCACCTTGTTTAGTGAGCCTGAATTGTTGAACCCAATTGGTTCCGTTCCTTTCCAGAAACCAGTTTATCTGGCTAAGAAGAGTGCGGATAAGGAACAATTCTTTGTTATTGGAAAAGAAGATATCACTCCTGACAATGCAGAGTCGCTCGTCTCAGGTTGGGTCTCTTCTTCTATGGTTCTTCCTATGGGTGAGATGCTTTATGCAGATTTCTCTGATATGCCTGTGCAGAACTTTACATTCCAGACATCGAAAGGTAAACAAATGTCTGTTCCGAAATTCTCTATGCCACGTTATCTCTTGCCGTATGAGTTGCCAGACTTTGTCGGATTCTGTCCAGTCTATTCTATCGACGAAACAAATGATGGCTTTTCTAAGATTAAAACAACGGCCTCTGTCCCTGTTATCAATAGCGACAATAATATGGTGTATAGCCTTGCAGGGCAACCTATCACAAAGAGATCATACGACGAACTGTTGAAGTCCTTGAAACGGGTCAACATCATGATTGTATTCTCAGGTCAGAAAGAGGTATATTCTAAATTCGAACAGTATGTTAACTATCTGCAAAAGATAGAGAGCATGGTGAAGAATTGTAGTAAAGATTTCCATTTCCGCTTGGGTTATTGTGTCGGATTTGATGCGATGAATCATAAACTGGCTATGAGCAAACCGAAAGATGATATCTCTGCTGTCCTAAGCAATCTGGAGAAATATTCGGATATTCCTTCGAAAAAAGTTAAATACTCATCGGATGCATGGGCTGCTTTGCGTTCTTCAATGAAACTGTTGTCTCCTTATAAGGATGAACAGAATATCATCATCCTACTTGGTGAAAATGGTAATCAGAAGGAAAAAATTGATGATGTGTTGGTGAATGGATTGGTGGAGATGAATTGTAGAATCATTGGTTGCCAGTTGTTCTCTAATACGGGTAATACGTTTAATAACTTTGTCCTTCAAATAGAGGATATGATTACGCGTTCTACCGATAAACTTTCACGAAACAAGAAAAAGATGTTGGTTCATTCGGAACAAACGACTCCGACCAATGATTACAAAGAGTACTCGGATAATGTTTATGGATTGGATTTCCCTAAGAATAGTATGGAGCAGGGTTGGATTATCTTCCCTAAGAAAAAAGAGAACTTGTCACCAGACATTCTTCTCTCTGTGATTGATTCAACCATTCAGATGATTGAATATGATACGAAGGATATCTTATCTCGTATCAGCACTTCTTTCAAGGAAATGGGTATGGGCCGTACTTCCATTAATCCTTTGTGGCTCAACTTATGTGAGGCACCATCTGATTATACGATTTCTCCTCTTTTGTTCCAACCTCTTTCATTGATGAACCCAGTAACTAATTATTCGGCATCCTTAAGAGTGGAATATAGAGATTTGAAAAAAGGTAAATTCGCACTATTCGTCTCCGAAGCAGAGTTGAACCGTATCAATAATTATCTGAATGATCTGCTGAAGGTGCGTGTGGACGTTCGTGCAGGTGGTAGTAGCTCGAAAAAACAGAAGTCTGACGTGCGTTCATGTCCTGATATGTTGACTACTTTGGATAAAACGACGGTAGATGGAAAGAAAGTCGTCTATTTGAATACTTCAAAGGTAAGAAAGTCGATGTATAAGTTATTGCTTCGTTGGGCAAAGGATGAAAAGGTATATCCTAAGAGCAATGGAGAACTGAAAAATATGTCGCTTGCAGAAATTCAAAAAGAGGTGATTTCATATCAATCCACTGATCCATTGCTTGTTACAACTAAATTGAAAGCTGTTAAGAGTAAGAGTAAATTGATTGATTCTCAATTGGATAAGCTTCAAGAATATATTTTGTCGAAACTGAAGTTGATTGACAAAGCAGTTAACGATAAGAATAGATATGAGTTTAATGGACAGGTATATTTCAAAATAGATGCAAATAATTTACCATAATTGATTGTTTTGGTACGGTTTTTGTAGTCTTTTTTATTGTGTATCTGTTGTAAAACAAGATATTTCATTTGTGTAAAAATAAGGTTTTATGGATTTTATAAATTTAAATGGAGAAATGCATACCGCTATTCGTATAGCGAAATCGTTGGCTCGCGAATATGGGAATGCAGTTTATACTTCAGCTCATTTGTTAAAGGCTATGCTTCATAAGGAGGTGGGATTAGCCTCTTTCCTGCAGTCTATCGGGAAGGATGTTCCTTATATTGATGAGTGGGCTGAAATCCGAATGGAAGAGTGTGAGAAACTCTCTGGCGTTGGGGAAATCAATCCTGATGAAAGAGTGACAAAAGTATTTACTGAAGCGGATAATGTCAGATTGAAATTAGGTTTGCTGGAGATCAATCCTATCTGTACGTTGTGTGCATTGTGTCGTCCGGAAGTTGGCTTTACAGTTGACCAGTTGAAGTCTTTCCCTTTGAGGGAAAAAGATGTGCTGGATTGCTTCTTGGATGAAAATAAAATGCAAAGAAAGAGTGTCTCTTCTTCTGATGCTCCTTCCTTGTTTGGCGATGCTGATGCTGCTGCTTCCAAATCAAATTTGGAAAAATATTGTATAAATAAAACAGATGAAGCACGTGATGGTAAGTTGCATGCTATTGTCTGCCGAGATAAAGAGATTCGTGAGATGATGAGCATCTTGGGTCGTAGAAGTAAACCTAATGTGATGATCATCGGTGATGCCGGTGTGGGTAAAACAGCATTGGCAGACGGAATCGCTTTTGATATCGTGAATGGCAATGTTCCAACTTTCTTGGAAAATACTGAGGTGTGGGAGTTGGATTGCGGTGCTCTTATCGCAGGTGCTACTTACAAAGGTGAGATAGAGGATCGTCTGAAGAACCTTATCAATGAGTTGCGTCAGATAGACAAGGTTATCCTCTTTATTGATGAGATCCATATCTTGTTAGACCCTAAACAAGGTAACACAGGTGCTGTGAATATCTTGAAACCTGAGTTGTCGAAGGGTGATTTGACCGTGATAGGTGCCACTACGGTGGATGAATATAGAAAATTGATTGAACCAGATCATGCATTCAGCCGCCGTTTCGAGATTTTGAAATTGGATGAGCCTAAAGTGGATGATGCCATCACAATGGTTCAGTTCATGAAATCTAATTATGAGGAGTATCATAAACTGAAGATCGACGATAAGGCTCTTTCTGAATGTATCCGTATGGCTAAACGCTATGTCAAGGATAGAAAATTACCTGATTCGGCTATCGACTTGATGGACCGTACCATGGCAGCCGTTAAGATGGTGAATGAAACAACAGATACAGAACAGAAATGGTTGTCGCATGAGTTGGATCAGATGGAACAGAATCGTGCTCAGTTGTCGGATGAAGAATACTTGTCAAAGCTTCAAAAAGTTGAATTGAGTATCTTGAGCCGAATGAATCCTATCGTGCAGATCAAAGTTGATTATAAGAGTCAGAAAGAAGACGATGTGCCTACACTCAGTGAGAAATTACGGAAGTTGGCATCCGATCTTGAAGCATTCGCGAAAGAGAAAATCGAGACGGTCACTTCTGATCATGTAGCCGCTGTTGTATCAAGCAAGACGGGTATTCCTATCGGTAAGATTCAGACGGGTGAGAAAGAACGACTACTGAATATGGAGTCGGTTCTTCGGAAACGTGTTGTGGGACAAGATCGTGCTTTGAAGTCTTTGACCGATTCTATTTTGGAGTCACGAAGCGGTATGAACAAGCCAGGACAACCAATAGGTTCCTTCTTCTTCCTTGGTCCAACCGGAACAGGTAAGACGGAGTTGACAAAAGCCTTGGCAGAAGCTTTGTTCAATGATGAGAAAGCGATGATTCGTTTTGATATGTCAGAGTTTAAGGAGGAACACTCAGCCGCTTTATTGTATGGAGCGCCTCCGGGATATGTAGGTTACGAAGAAGGAGGTCTTTTGGTAAATAAGATCCGTCAGCAACCTTATTCCGTAGTGTTGTTTGATGAGATTGAGAAAGCACATCCATCCGTGTTTGATATCTTCTTGCAGATTTTGGATGAAGGAAAATTGCACGACCGTTTGGGTAAAGAGGGAGACTTCTCTAATGCCATCATTGTCTTCACCTCTAATGTGGGAAGTGAATGGATTTCTAAGGAGTTGACTGAGGGACGTGTACCAACCACCATGCAGATGATGGAGATTATGGGAGGTTATTTCCGCCCAGAGTTCTTGGCCCGTTTGTCTGAGATCGTACCATTCTCACCTATTGGAGAGTCAATTTTGATGCAGATCTTTGAGATTCAGTTCCAAGGCTTCCGTAAGTTGTTGTTGGCTCAGAATATGGATGTTGAGTTGACGGATGAAGCTAAGAAGGAGTTGGCATTCAAGGGATTTACGCCAAAGTATGGAGCACGTCAGGTTTCTGGTGTTGTGCGTAATTATTTGCGTCGTCCAATCTCTCGAATGATTATCTCAGGAGAGCTCAAGGCCGGAGACATCTTGCAAGGTGACTTGGATGAAGAGAAGAATTTGAAATGGAATGTGACACATAATTCATAAGAAAGATGAGCATGTTTGGGTATAAAACGGTGTTACAGCTGGGGTTAATGAATTCTCAGAATGTAGAACTTGAAAATTTTTCTTATGGGTTCTTTCAATCAGTTGATGATGTGGGAAAACCCAATGGAGAGGTGTATGCAGGTTCAATCCAAATTTCATTTGCTAACTTGCCTACATTGGAGATGCTTGAATGGATGATGAATTCCAGAAAATATAAAGATGGGAATATAATAACGTATGGTGAAGATGAGAGCGTGTTGCAGAAGTTGACTTTTACGACGGGAGCTTGTGTCGATATGGATATTAGTTATAGTGAGATGGGGACTTCTTATTGTTTGACAACAATTACGGTTATGGCTAAAAAAATTACCGTAGGGGAAACCGTTGTCGAAAATGGATGGCAAAATGTATAACAAATAGATTGAGTAAGATTATGAAGATTGATATTAGTTCTATTTTTTCTCAACCAGATGGTAATGTCTCTGCAGATTTAAATCTTGCAGGTAAGATATATAGTTTGGTTAGTTTTAGAACAAACATTAGACAAAATGTTGATCAAAAAGGAGAACCACAAGGGGAGGCAAGGGGAGCTCAATTGGAATTGAGTTTTTCTCAAATGCCAGATAATGCTATATTACAATGGTCTGCTAGTAGATGGATGAGAAAATCAGGAGAAATTATATTTAAAAATCAGACAGGAACAGCACCTTTGAAAATTATCTTTACAGAGGCTGCGTGCGTGAGATTTTCTCAACGGGTAACTCAAGGTGCAGGAGTTATGTCATCGTTTCTTATTTCACCTAAGGAGGTGAGTTTTAATGGAGTTTTGTTGTCTAATGGTTGGAGGGAATAAAGTATGGCAGAACAGATGAATGATAGTTTAATTACTATTGATCAATTTAAATCTTATATGCAATGTAGTATTCCTTATGAGGGTTATGTCCAAGATTTTGGATATGCTAAATGGTCATACGTTAATTTTTTTGAAGGTACATATACACAATCGATAGATGTAAGGCCAGAAGCAGAAAAACTCCAAAAGCAGATGGAGAAAGCAAGAGAACAAGAAAAAAGAGAAGAAGAAAAAAGGAAAAAAGCCGAAGAAGGTCCGTTTAAATTTAACATTGAAACTCGAAGAGATGCATCTAATGTTATTGTGCCAGATTATAAAATTCGTGATGAGAGAGCTAAGTTTTTGGAATATCAAAGATGTTTAAAAGAGCTTACGGAAAAAGTTTCTTATACGATGAATAAGGTGATGGAAGGAGCGCAAAATGCGAAGAATAAAGTGATGGAAGAAGCACAATATGTGGCGAATACAGCGCAAAATGTGATGGAGAAACCATCTAATATGATAACGGCTTTGGGTGTTTTTTCTTCAACAGCACAATTTGCAGCCGAGGATGCTATAGCGCGTTCAATATATGATTATAATGTGGGGATAGAACAGAGGTATTTGGGGAAGAAGTCATGGTTCAGTAATACAGCCCGTAAGTTTGATTATGGTTCGGCTGGTAAAATTCCAGCAGGAATGCATAAACCTGCAAGTGTAAAAATTCCCGGTCTTCCAGCATATAAAAATGTATCATATGAAACTGCAGCTACTTTTGGTAAAATCGCAAAGGTAGGAGGTTGTGCTATGGCAATTCTTTCAGTCGTTGTTATAGGATACGATGCTGTTAAAAATCATTCTGTAAAAAAGAGTCATTTGGTTGAGATGGTCATGGCTGGAACTGGATTATTGTTGGCTTTTTGTTTTTCTGCTCCAGTTGCTCTTGCTGTTGGTGCTGTTTTTGTTGTGGCAGAAGTGGCTACGGCACTTGCCACGAATGGAGAGTCATCTTTTTCGGATGTTGTTGCCGACAAATTATTGGGCGGGAATGATGTCGTGTTTAGTTGGTAAAAACGATTGTTTAAAGAAATGTTTTATTTGTTTATATATAATTGCTATTATTCTTCTCTTTTAGCTGTGTTGTCTAAGATAAAACATTGGCAATGTGTTAATCCTTTTATAGAACGCAATGCTGCTAGATTTTCAGTAGTGCCAACATCTGTCCACACTTTGATAAATTTGACATGTATAGATGGTATTCAATATACATGGACGGATTACTCTTTGGTGAGTGCTTTATTATCGATGAAGCACGGATTACTTCTTACGTTTATAATTACAATTCTGTTAGCCGTAATAGGAATACAAGTGGAAGAATATATACAAAAGAATAATTATGAATTTCCAGAATGGTGGAAATCTGTGTATGATAGGATTCCTTTTTTGATTAAATTGATTTTGTTTTTTTGTGTGATAATCGGTCCGTTCTATATTCTTTCAATACTTTTAACGGAATATGGTTATTTACATGAATAAGAATAATATATGATTGATGAATATTACTAAGGAAAACAAAAAGATAAATTAATTTTTAAAATATGATTACAAATACAGATAAAACAAGACTTAATGTGTCTTTGGAATATAATGAAAACTATTCGGGTATCCCGCGTGATCGTACGCGTGTTAATACTTGATGAAATTTGAATTGAAAATGCAAGAATTTAGGAAATGAATATGATTTCTAAAATAAAACATATATTTCCGTACTTGTATTATCGTTCATATCAGTTTTATGATAAACATGAGGGATATGGCGCAAAGTTTTCTGCATCCGTGTGGGTTATTGTAATTAAATCTTTATATATCTTAATGTATATACTTTTCCCTCTGGATATTATAGTTTTCAAGGTCCTTTTTCCTCATTATTTGGAAAATACCATAGCAACCTATTCAAGAGGTGCTTTCCTTCTTTTATTTGCTCCTGTATATTTCCCAATACTTATATTTTGGGAAAGGAAACAAGTGAAAAAGTATCATGAAATGATTCATTTGTGGGACAATGAATCATTGTCTCAAAGAAGGAAAAAATGGTGGATTCTTTTTTTCGTGTGTGCCTTCGCCTTTTTGTCTTTTGTGCCAGTTGCTTTGACTCTAAGACATTTCTTTCCACCATCACCGAAGGTGGTTCAGGAGACACAGGTTGTTGAGGAAGTAAATACGAGTTCTAGTTCTCATATACAATTTTATAAAGAAAAAACTGTTGAAGAGACATTGGAGGATTATTCTGAAATTATCGAAGAACTTCAACAACAAAACAATACAAATTCATCTCAATAAAAAAGAATGTGTCATTTTGTAAAATAGCAATGAAAATATAGCTAATTAATTAATTTTTTTTATTAATTTTAAAAACTTTTCAAAACGTGTCATTGATTTCTCAAAATACAATTTATTCAAGAGATTTTCGTTGATAGTTTAGAAGATAAATATTCAATAGTTAATGAGAACGTTGAACAACAAATTGAGTATATAACAACCCCATTGACAGGATTGAGGTTTTTTTTCAATAAAATTGATGGGAATATATAACTAATTAATTATTTTTGTTAACTTTTAAAAATTTTTAAAGTCATGGCATTTAGATCCACTTTAAATTTAGGCGGTAAAGAGTACGACGTACTTGACTGCAATTATTCTTTGAGACGTGATGTTGATTCTAAGGGTCGTCCTTCTTCTAACATCTATGGTGGTCGTATCACTGTTCGTGTTGAATCTACTGAAGACACTACTATCTTGGAAACTATGGTTAACCAATTCAAACCTTTCAACGGTAGCATCGTGTTCAAAAAAGGCGACGAAGAGTCTAAGATGAAAGAGCTTACTTTCGAGAACGCTTATATCATCGAATTCTCTGAAGGTATCAACATCGTTGGTAGTGCTCCAATGTCTATCTGCATTACTATCTCTGCTCAAATCATTAAGATCGGTGGTGCAGAGTACGAAGAGAACTGGCCTACTGCTTAATTGAATTATTTTAAAAAAAAAGTGGAAGAAGTCTTCTGACTTCTTCCTCCTTTTCGATTGTTAAATTCTAAATATAAAACGAAATGGGAATTTTAAATTATGAAATTGGTGGAAATGAAAAACCAGTTGAGGCTTCAGAAGCTATTGGTAATATTCCCCAGAACCGAACTTTGTTCGTTGGTAAACTAACGGCCGATGATCCCATCAGCCCCGAAGCTATTGAGGGATTGAAAACGATCGAAGATGTCTATAATCATTATCAACCTAATGTGGATGTTGAATTCGAAACCGCTGAGGGTGAGACTGTTAAGGAAAACTTCCGCTTCGCTAATACGGCTGATTTCCAAGTGAAAAAAATGACAGAAAACAGTGATTTCTTAAATAACCTTTCTGTTCAACAAGTATTTTATGAAAAGTTGGTTAAGCAACTTCGTACCAACAAAGTACTCCAAAAGGCTTTGGAAAACGAAGATGCTCGTCAGGGTATGATTGATGCTCTTACGAAACTTAGAGAAGAATTAAAAGAAACTGGAATTTAATATATACTCAATTATGGCAGATAATGTTCAAATGCAACAATCGGAACAAGCTTCTCCTGAACTGAAGGAAAAAGGTTCTGCAGGTAGATCATTTGAGGCTGCAATGGCCTCGTTGGCTAAGTTCGGCGGTTTCGCTTTCTTGGAAACAGCTATTGATGGCATCCAAAACATGAACCCTGAACGTAAGGCTAGAAAGAAAATGTTCCTCTATGATGAACAAAAGAAAAATGAACGTAGAGAATTGGCTAATAAAATTGACCTCTGGATCGACTTGCTTTCTAATAGCAACAACATCCCTGATATGGTCGAAAAATGTGAGTCTAAAGTGGCTACGGTCGGACAACTATTGTATAAAAATCAATTGGCGGCTGTAGAGGCTGTCCGCGATCTGGAAAAGTCTTATCGCGCTATCCAATTGTTCTATAAGAACACGGAAGAGGCTAAATTGAGTAACATCACGGTGGTTAATGCCGCAATGGAACAATTGACCGACCTTGATAACAGCCGTTTCATCGATTATGTGGCTGAAGAACTTAAACAAAACTATGACCGTCTTGACCTCCGTAATAACTACGGATTGTTAGTCCTCCCAGGTTATCTTGGTTCTAACATGGTCCTCGATAAATGGTCTAAAATCGCTAATGCGAATAAGGTAATGCTCTTTACCGACTTCGCTGATTTGGATAACCCAGATGACGTGGTGGATCTCTTCACTTCTGCTGATCACGCTGGCGGTGATACTTATAAGAGTAATACCGTAATGTGCTGTAACTGGTTGGTTGGACGTCCAGCTTACAAGGAATTGGGCGAGGAAGATGACCTTCGTGTTTCTCCTGCAGCTGCATTGGCTGGAAAGGTTTACACTACATTGATGTCTCAGGTAACTGCTGGTAAGAAATATGGTGGTTTGAATGAGGTGGAATCTGTTGCGTTCCCTCTTCGTAAGAGCGAGATATCTCAGTTGGAATCTATGGGCTTGGTTCCTATGGTCAACGAGTATGGTAAGGTGATGGCCTTCTCTGCTAAGACTTTGTTCAACGGTGATAACTTGGGTCTGCAAACCTACTCTGTCGTTCGTGTGTTCGACTATGTAACAAAAGTGTTGTTCGACTTCTTGAACCGTCGCTCATTTGAGAACTGGAGTGGCAAGACTGAACGTGACTTGCGTACTCAAATCGTTAAGTTCTTGGATGGTATTCAAGGTCCAGATAAGTTGATTGAACGCTCTAAAATCATGCGTTTGGAACAGGATCCAAATCAAAAGGATAGAGTGTATTTGGATATCCATATCACTCCGTATTTCCCTGCAAAAAGCTTCGTTATCAAATTGGATGGTACGAAAGGAAATGATGAGGCTGAGTGGAATAGTGAATACGCTCAAAGTTAATTTGAATAGTTAAAATATAATATGTCACAAAATTTAAATCCAGTAAGGCCCAAGGTGAGACTCGACGGGGAGGAGATTTCGTTCGAATCCCTTACGTTGGAGCAAAGTGTGAATTCATGCCATCACTTCGATGTGGTGCAGGAGTTCATGTCGCAAGATGAGATGTGGAAGACTACTCCGCAGAAGTTGGTATCGTATGTCGGCGCCCGTGTGCTGATACATTTTGAGCATCAAGCCACAGGCGAAATCTATGAGTTTTCAGGCTATGTGACGGATGTCCGTATCGATGCCTGGGAGAGTGAGCCTGACTACGACTATTACAACCACAGGAGCAACAGGGTCCATTTCATCGGCGAAGGAGATGTGATGCGGTTGAATGGAGCTTTGGGCATGGATAGTTTTGTGGATAGCACATTGAAAAGTATTGTCTCGGATGTGGTTTCATCAACGGGAATACCCTTGGAGTGCCAGCCACGGTTTGATGGAGTCGTTCCGTATGTGATGCGCTACAAGGAGAGCGTGTTCGGTTTCTTGAACCGTCTCTCCAGCACTTACAACGAACTATTTTTCTACGACGGCAAGAAATTGTGGTTTGGCAAGCCAGGTAATTGTGGGGAGGAGACTCTGGTCTTTGAACAGGATGTCTTCAGTCTCCGCACTCATGCGTCCATCCTGCCGCATAAGGTGTCGGCCTACGAGTATTTTGTGATGAATGACACAACGGATAGCGTGAATGCCAGCAAGGCTTCCCTGAATGGAATGTTGGGCGATGTGGCGAAAGCCTCCGAACGACTCTATGGGGAAGAGGAGCGGATCGCTTCTGGTTCGCCGCTGACGGACAAGGGCTATCTGATGTCGTATGCCGACAACAAACAGCGTACCCTTGAGGGTGGAATGCTTAATATAGAGGGAGAGACCCGCACATGCCGCATCAAGTTGGGGTGTGTGGTGGAGATCAACTTCCCGTCGAAGATGAAGGTGGATTCGATGGGTCGTTACCGCATTGTGAGCATTGTACACAAGGTGAACAAGACGGGTAATTACAGCAATCATTTTATCGCGACGCCAGACGGACATGAGTATGTCACCCAGCAGTATCTTGACAGGGTAAAGGCCTATCCGGAGATGGCGACGGTGAGCAGCAACTCCGATCCGAAGAATATCGGACGGGTTCAGGTGCAGTTCGATTGGCAGAAGCGGTTGAGTAAGAACACTAATTGGATTCGTGTACAGAGTCCTGATGCAGGAGGAAGCGGCATGAAAAACCGAGGTTTGGTGTTTATACCCGAGGTGGGTGATCAGGTGATGATCGGCTTTGAGTATGGAGACCCTGGCCGTCCGTATGTGATGGGTAGTTTGTTTACTGGGAAAAGCGGACAAGGAGGAGACAAAGACAATAAAATCCACAGCATTATAACAAAGAGTGGACACCAGATTGTGTTCAATGATGACAGTGGTGAGTTGGGTATTACCATTTCGGATAAGAATGGGAATAAGATTTTCTTGAATACCAAGGATAATAATATTGACATATCAGCAGAGAAAAATATTTCTATTACAGCTGCAGAAACACTGTCGTTAAAAGCAAAGGATTTGAAGATCGATGTTGAGAATGATATGGAAACCCATGTGGGCAAAAAATCTACTGTGAAAAACGATGGAAAATTTGAATTGGAAGTGGATGACAAGTTGAAGGTGAAATCCAGTGATAATATGGAGATTCAGTCTGAAGGCAAGTTGCAAATGAAGGCAGATGGTGATGTCTCTGTGGAATCAGACAAGTATTCTGTCAAGGCTGATGGTAAGCTTGAAATCCAGACAAACAATAAGTTGTCACTAAATAGTAAGGCTGATTTGAAAGCGATGGGTGGCAAGGTAACCTTAAATGGAAGATCGAACAAGTTGGAACTGATGTAGCAAGTGTTTCGATTCGTTGTTTAAGCGAAAACTTCTTGCAAGAATTGCTTGTTAGGGGTCTCATTTCAAGTTGTATGTGTATTATTTTGTGTATTGTTCGAAAAATAATCGAAACAATATGTAATCGTATATAGAATAGAATATGAGTAAGAAAAGAACAATAATTTTAATCATGGCAATTATACCTTTTTTTTCAAGTTGCTCCAAAATCTATAATGGGTTGAAGAATATCCTGAAAGAAGTGGCGCATGAAATGGAGGAGGAGACGAAGAAACCTCCGTTCGAGCCCTTGGAAGGATATAAAATCTTTACAATTGAGAGAGACAATCTTAAGAATTGGCATGATTATAGGTTTCCATATATACAGATGGAGGACAAGGAGGTGGAGCGAAAGGTAAACGTACTACTTCAAATAGGTAATTTCGGTGTGGTTTTCAATGGACCCGATGGCTCTTGTGTGGATGGTATCGATCATATTGTGAGACTTTCATACGAGGGTAAACCGACGACAAAATTTTATGATGACAGTTTTTCGCGCAATCTTTGTATTAAAATCGCACATACCCATAGTGATGGAACAGAAACATATTTTTGCTATAATTTTAATCCAAAGACGGGAGAGTTGTACCATTTAGAGGATTTTTTCAGTGAAGAAAATTATTATCTGTTTCAAAGCAAACTATTGGGACACGAAGTGAATAAAGATGCCCTAGTTGATTTTTCTGATTTTGAGTTTAATCAGACTCAAATTGGGGTTCGGATAAGCCTTAGTTCGCGTTTTGATCTGACTAAGTATTTGAAAATAAACATCTCTGACATTGAGCCGTTGCTGAACGACTATGGACGTGCGGCGCTTATTACAGGCGAGGAGTTGGATAAATACCATACCAACCTTCCCCCTCTTCTTTATGAGGGAATGATTGGAGAAGAACCTGTCTATTATCTGCGAGAGTATCCGTTTAGAGGAGAGCGAGATAAACTATTTTTTAGGAACACAGGGAAATTTGGGAAAAGATACGAAAAAGTATCCTTACTTGAGTCTCCAGAACAGAGGAGAATAGTCGTTGACGAAAGAGATAAAAAGGATATTCGTTATTGTGATTCATATTGGTATGATAGCCGATTTTTGGTTGAACACATAGAGAGAGAAGATTCCGACGGTTTGAAGCCAGGAGACAAGGATTATTTCCCGAGTTATGTCGATAAGGATTTTGGCATGGACTTGTTTTGCTATCACGTCACGGAAGATGGATTGGAAGGTTATTATCAGACCCCCTATCCATTAGGTCATGAATTGAAAGTGATAGGACTCAACCTTAATGAAGATGAAGAAGAGTCATATAGAAGTAGAATAGAGAGATATGGAATCACGCCTCAGAAATATCAGGTGAAATTAAAAAAAATGTAATCTGCTATGCCCAAATTTATGGTAACCCTGACTGGTGCGACCAGCATGGGATCGATTGTGCAGTGCGCGGCACTGACCGCCAAATTGAACGGTAAACCCATTGCCACAGTGGGGGATGTTGCCACATATCCTCAAGCATCGGATGTGTTGGTGGAAGGCGTGCCAGGTATTTTGTTGAACGGCAAACCTATTGTATGCAGTGGGGGAAAAACGGCAATGGGGGCCTGTGTGATGCCTAACACGTGTGTCAAAGTATCTACGCCAGAGACCTATGTCGGTTTTGCTGTGGTTCCTTTGGTCGATACCAAAGTCACATGGGAGGGTGCACAAAATAAAAAGGTGGGCAACACAACAGATAACAAGGAAGCAATGCAGGAGCAGACAGGGGGTGAACAGCAGAATGAGACGATTGAATCCTCCCAGAATGATGAACCAGAGGAGTCGGAGAATGTGACGTTCGAGAGCGATTTTGCACCTAATGAACTTACGGATTTTGCTAAAGCCAGAGGTAAAGTCCTGTTTATGATCTCCATGAACCGTATTTTTGGGTTTGACGGAACCGCCAAGGCGATTGAGAAATTGTATGACGAGGCATATAAGAAACCGATTAAGAATCCTGAATTTGTTGTTTGCAAGAACAAGATACAGGGCAAGCTTGATGCGGCGTACAGCTCAGAGACGCATAAAATATACATCAATGAGCAGTTCTTGCGGGAGGCGGTGAATGATAACTACAAAAGACATGAGTTGATGATTGCCATAGTAGAGGAGTATGGACATCATTTGGATTACTTGATCCGTTATGTCTATGATAATAATGAGAACAAAGATGCCGAAGGTGATGAAGGAGCCCGTTTTGCATACCATGGCTTATACGAGATATTCAACATCGATGTTATAGATGCCAAAGAGACGCCTTTCGGAACGGCCACCATTGATGGAACGCAAATTGAGTTTAAATGGGAGTATGCGGATGTGTATGAGGCGTTGCAGCGTTGCACCGCCCATCGTTTGGAGGGGACAGACGACCATTATGGAGAATTTGAAGGGTTCGATGTGACGGGGAAAAAAAAGGAAAAGGATAAAGACGGCATTTATCAAGAGGGGACTGGTGCCAATCATGAGAAAATTCAGCAGGATGCTTTTAATGACGTAATTGTTAAAAAACGTGAACTAGTATATGAAAGAGGTTCTTACAAAGAAAATGGGATCTCTAAGACAGTATTTGATAACTATACCAAGTATAGTGACTATTTCTATCGAGGAAATTGGATGCGTGATATGTCTCAGGTTTTTGCTCCAATTGCAATCCGTTTTTTTGCTGAAGTAGGCTTAGCAACGGAGAAGAGTGGTAATAGGTATATCAAGGTTGTTGGTAATCCCGATCAAGCGTATTCTATTCTTACGGATGTTGTGAGGATTATGGCATTGCTTCACTTCAAGGATGACTATAGGATAAAGCAAATAATAGATGATGAAAAGGTCAAAGTTAGAACTGGGCAGGTTAAGACTACGTTGCAAGAATTGCAGAAGGCTGATGATCAATGGGACCAAGCTGTTTCTGAAGCTTCTTCTATTTTTTCAAAAGTGGCAACTAGTTTTTGGTCTGAATACAGAAAAACTGGGTCGCTAAGCCAAGCTGCTAGTTCAGGAAAGAACCAAGCACTAAATACCGCTAGTTCATCTGCGAATGCAGCTTTAGGCAGTGTTTATACTCTGTCAGGAGTTGTTAAAAAATTCATAAAAGGTATCTCTGTTTTGATAAATGACTCTTCTACTGCCTTTAAGGAATTCAGAAAAACTATGGACGAAAATTTCAATTGGAGAGAGACGTTTGTAGATGGGGAGGAGTCTGGACTTATTCCTGGCTTGGGCCAGGCGTTGGGGGTGAGCGTGACTCATGACCATTGTGACAATCCGAAGGGACTGACGAAGTATTCGTCATCACTCAAAATATATAAAGGTAAACAAGGTGAAAATCCTGAAGCGGTTGAAAAGACGGTTGAAGAAAAGATAGATCAGTATTATGGGAATAAAGGATTTTTGTCGAGGGATGTCGCTGATAATGGAACCGAAGTCAAGGTTGATAGGACGAACGGAATAAAACATCATCTAAAATCAACAGAAGCAGGTTCCTCATTTGCGGTACGGAAGACGGTCGTGGAGAGCGTTGCCGAAAGGTTAAGTGTGGGCTACCCCTATAATCTTACCAAAAAGGATGCAGTGGTTATAGGGGGTGCTTTGCATACTTTGCAGGATTTTTACGCACATAGCAATTATTGTGAGGTCTATTTGTCGAAATATTTTAAGAGCGTAATTACATGGACTGGAGCAGATTACAAGAATGTAAATAATTGTTTAGTCAACAATTCAGAAGTGGTTTTTAATAATGTAGGTTATGATGATGAAAAAGGTGCTTTGAGAATAAATGGAAAGTTGACGAATGTTTCAGACAGTGATAATGATTATATTAGAACCAAAGCTGTAAAAGGGCAAAGTGGTAACAAACGTATTTACAAGAAACCATTCTATGCTCCCATTACCTCTGGAACGTGCGACATGGAGGATCTGCTTGTGTGTGGCATGCACTTGGTGGATGCAAAACTAGATACTATATTCTTTGATTTAGAGGAGGAAATTCAAAGACGAAGAGAAGGTAAAGATGAAGAAATCAAACCGCACCAATTGACACCCTGTGATATAGCGGTTTTTGCGTTGTTGGAGATACAAAAAGAGATATCAGAAGGAAATGATGGGATCTATGAAAAAGCAGCTAAAGTTTATTATGGGTACATTTTATTGAGAGAGACGATAGCTCAGGTGAAAAAAGAAATGAAGGAGCAGGTGACAGATCGAGTGAAGAAAGTTTTGAAGGAGACTTTGCTGCCTGATCTTTATAAAATGATAGACGACAAGATTAAAGCTGTAAAAAATATGCTTAAGGATATGACGACATATTTATATGCTATTGCTGTTAAATTGATCTTGCTTATTTTATTGAACATTTTGGAAGAATATGGGTTCGGAAAAATAACGGAATCTACTTTGAATATCCTTAAACTTATGGAGATGAAGGATGATCCTAGTAAGGCGTCATTTGCTCGTATAAATCAGATATTAAGTGATGAACAGAGAAATCTGGAAGATCAGAAAAATCTGGAAGAACAGGCAAATCAGAAAAAACCGGAAGGCCAGAAAAAGCAGGAAACTGCTAAGAATGCATATGAGGGTTTTTATCATTCGCCATTAGGCAGGTTGTATAATGGAGAGGATCCCTCTCATACCGTTTTGGCAAAAGATAGCGAAGTTCATCCAATCAATGAAATAGCTGGTCAATTGGCAACAGCAACCTCTGTGGCTGTCCTGTTAGACCACATGAGAGGTAGATACCTCAATAAGGAAAAAGGTAAGGAAAAGCTTGGGAAATACGTCGCACATCCATTGTTGAGTAACATATACAGCAAAGAAATACGTATATGGGCATATGATCATCCACAGAATGTCATAAAGGCAAGTTTGACGGTATGTGTGTTGGAACGTATGTCGATGAAGTTCAGACACGTGATGGTTTACAAAAACCGAATACATACAATAGATCAAAGTAAAAAACAGGATTTAATATATTGGCAGGCCAACAGAATTCTGAACTATGTAATGCGAGGCATAGAGCAAGTAGATTTAAATAAACTCGGTGCAGATTTAAACGATAAATTGGATAAATTTCCCGATATATTTGAGGCTTATTTCAAGTCGATGTATTTTGAACTTGATGCTCGTTCGTTCATTCAATTTACCGAAGATTATGAGCGGCTGGAAGAACAATTCTCAAATAAAGTCTTCGTGCCACGAGGTGATAAAGAGAAGAAGATTTTAATGGATAAATGGAAAACTGCGTTAAAGAAAAATGTTCAAGATTTCTTAATAAGGCTAAAAAACACCAAAGATGACGAGGAAGTGCAGTTGAGAATTCCATTGTTAGCAGATTTAGATGCAGCTCCAAAGGTAAAACCATGGGTTAACTTCGCTGGCAACTTGGCGCAACCCCGTCGAGATATTGTGTCGGAATATTCTCTCAGTCTAATAAACAAGGTTGCAGAGAAGAATCAGGTACGAATCACCATTGAAAGCACAATCAGATCAATCAGTCGGCAAGCGTCTGTTATGTATACTAATCTGAGTAATGGACGAAGAATAAGTTATACAAAACCTGGACAGGCTGTTACTGCCGTGTATGATGAATATACGAAAAAAGGAGCGAGCAAGAAAGATACTTTGGCTGCTATGGAAAGGAAGATAGCTGAATACGAAAAGCAAGGACAAAGGGTGTCATTGCATTGTGTGTCGGAAGAGACGTATGCGAAGTTGAATGTGATAGATTTGTCATTAAATGCAAAGTCGGATAAAATGAAGGCTGTGATTCAAGATTTGTTGAATAGTGGTGTCTCTCGCATCATACAGAAACATTTTCCGAATGTGAAGGAGTTCTCTTATAAGCCTACACAAAAGTTAACATATATGAAAAATGAACCTTGCATACATGTGGAGATCAAGCAGTAATATTTTTGAAATACTGTATGGATTCTTTAATTATAATGATTGATTCCTGAAAGTACCGTAGGGTGTCCCTCCTGCTATATGCATGATGTGCCGAGCGTTCACTTTGCGCCTGTACGGACGCGGCGCGCCACGTCCGTGTTAGGTGTGGCACCTCGATTTATGATAGCGAGCCACGTCCGTCATGAATTAGGAATTTATTTGAAGGTAGAAATCGCATGCAAGAAATAACGGACGCCGCGCGATTAACGGACGCCGCACGCGACGTCCGTACATTGTTGCTGCAGATTCGGATTGTACGGATGCGGCGAGCCACGTCCGCCCATGTGTGGAATGAGCCCAATGAATCACTCAAAGTATTCATACTCTTCTAATTCACCCGATTCAAAGATGCCGTCTTCACCTTTTCTGACGATGGTTTCGTTCTTGTACTTGTCTTTTTTGTATGTTGTTTTTTCCTTTATCTTGCCATTGGCGCCATAGATGCAGCATTCGGTCATATCCCCATTGACGTTGTATTGACGTACTTCTTTTTCTTGTGGAGTAGTTCCTGCTTTATAGGTGTACTTTTCTAACTCTTTCCCGTTGTCGTCGTACTTATACACATATTTAATCTTTTCGCCATTACTTTCATAAATACATTCTTCTGCCATGAAACCTTTATCATTGTATTTGTAGGTCTTTTTCATATAAAGCGAATTGTCTGAGTCGAATGTACAGTCTTCTACCAGATGTCCATTCTCATCGTACTGATAAGTGTTTTTAGACGAAGCATCTTCCGAGTAATAGGTGTTTAGAATGAGTTTTCCGTTGTTGTCATATTTATTTGTACTCTTCTCTTCTATACTGTCGTCGCCTGTATATCTACAATACTCGGTTTGATTTCCTTTCTCATCGTATTGGTAGGTGGTACGATAATTGAAATCCCCATCTGTTGTTGTTTCGGTTTCTTCAATCAAAAGCCCTTTGTCGTCGTATTTTGCCTTGTATATTGTGGTGAAGATTCTTATAAAATGAGAAGACACTTCCTCTATTACCTTGTTGTTATCGTTATATTTAAAGGTCTTTTTTCTGAAGCAGCGTCCTTTATGGTCGTAATCGTATTCTTCAATTCTATTCCCTTTTGCGTCGTATTTAGCGGTAAATCTTGTCCATTCGTCATCCCACTCTACAATTTTTCCAGGAAGGTAAGATTCTATGATTTTTCCGTCTTTATTGTAGGTGATCACTTCTATAGTGTCGCCTTTGGTTATAGCATGATTGTGATCCTCCTTTAATTCGAAGGTGATAACTCTTTTTATTTTTTCGACATCCTCAACTTTCTCCTCTTCCGTTTGTTCAACAGTTGAAACTGACGAATCTGGTTCACATTCTTGCTTACAGTCTCCCTTGATATGCTCCACACACGATTCGCAGCCTTTGAATAGGACAACCGGAAACGCTAACATAATTGTGAAGAATATGCCCATTGTCATCATTGAAACATTTTTATGAAATAGCTTGTTTAGCACAAGTTTGATGATGCCAAAGGTTATGACCAAGAGGATAAAATAAATTACAAAAATGATAGTCGCCATAAAATTTGTATTGATGATGATACAAATTTATGGAAAAAAAGTCAATAACTCAAATTCGCCAGTCTGTACGGACGCGGTGTGCCACGTCCGTGTTAGGTGTGGCACCTCGATTTATGATAGCGAGCCACGTCCGCCATGAATTAGGAATTTATTTGAAGGAAGAAATCACATACATGAAATAACGGACGCCGCACGCGACGTCCGTACATTGTTGCTGCAGGTTCGGATTGTACGGACGCGGCGCGCCACGTCCTCCATAATTTATTGCAAAAAGGAAATACTTACTATTTTCTCCTTTATTCCATGATCAACATTTGTTGACGAACAGACTCTGAGTGGATGGCCTCGAACACAACCTTCATAAATTCACCATCCATAGAGAGTTCAATGCCTTGCTGTGCACGCTTGTTGATGATCTCATCATAACGTGTGGTTTGTAGAATAGGCATCTCATGTTCCTTCTTGTAGGTTCCGATTTCACGAGAGATACGCATTCTCTTTGCCAATGTCTCAATCAAATTGATGTCGATTTCATCAATCTGCTTTCTGAGCTCTGTTAGGTTCTCTGTTGTTTGGTTGGTCTCACGGATAACAAGGTTGTTGAGGATGATGTTCAACACCTCTGGCGTTACTTGTTGAGATGCGTCACTCCATGCATTGTCTGGATCGATGTGTGATTCGATGATTAAACCGTCGAACTGTAGGTCCATTGCTTGCTGACAAAGTGGTGCGATGAGGTCGCGACGACCAGAGATATGACTTGGGTCGCAGATGATTGGTAACTCAGGAATACGTCTGCGTAGTTCAATAGGAATATGCCATTGAGGAAGATTTCTATATAATTTCTTATCGTATGTGCTGAATCCTCTGTGGATAGCACCTAAACGACGAATACCAGCGTTGTTGATACGTTGTAGCGCACCGATCCAAAGTTCCAAATCTGGATTGACAGGATTCTTAACTAGTACAGGAATGTCAGTTCCTTGTAGTGTGTCTGCTATCTCTTGTACGGCAAATGGATCAGCTGTAGTACGTGCACCAATCCAAAGAAGATCCACTTCATATTTTAGGGCTTCTTCAACATGTTTGGCTGTTGCTACTTCTGTTGCAGTGAGCATGCCTGTCTCTTTCTTTACAGTTTGTAACCATGGTAATGCCTTAACACCGTTTCCTTCGAATCCTCCTGGCTTGGTACGTGGTTTCCAGATTCCGGCGCGGAACACCTTTACACCATTGTCGGCTAGCTGTTTAGCTGTGGCTACTACTTGTTCTTCTGTCTCTGCACTGCATGGACCTGCAATGACCAATGGTCTTTTTTCTTCTACACCTGTAAGACCTAGTTTTTTTAATTCCATAAGATTTATTATTTATAATGTTTTTTATTCTCGTGATTATAAGTTTTGATTTGCCTCTTGGTATTCACCCAATACTTTCAAGTCTTTTGTCAGTGGCGTGATAGCCGACAACGCTTGTGTGTAACGTACATATTGTGTGAAGGAGAGATTTACGTAGAATTGATATTCCCACTCTCTGCCGATGATAGGGAGAGATTGAATCTTTGTGAGGTTGAGTCCGTAGTAGGATAAGATGGACAATATCATAGCCAAGCTACCTTGCTCATGAGGAAGTGAGAAGACGAGAGAGGCTTTGTTCGGACTCTTTCCTTTGCTCAGTTCGTCGGTTAACCATGAATCGGCCACGATGAGGAAGCGAGTGAAGTTGTGCTTGTTAGTTTCGATTCCTTTCTCCAATATTTCAAGTCCGTAGATCTTGGCTGCCATCTCGCCGCAAATGGCTGCTACTCCCATCTTGCCCTCTTCGGCTACTCTTTTGGCACTGGATGCAGTATCGTCGCTCTCCACTGCTTTGATGTGCTTGTTGCGTTGAAGAAAGTCGCCACATTGCATAAGAGCAATAGGGTGGGAGTGTGCCTCGTGGATGTCGGATATCTTCTGTCCGGGGAGAGCCACTAAGTTATGTTTGATGCGAAGTTTGTATTCTCCTGCGATCTTTAAACCGCTCTCTTTGAGAAGATTGTGGTTTTGTAGCAAACTGCCGGCTATTGTATTCTCTATTGCCACAGCGCCTATGATGGATGAGTCTTTTTTGATGGTGTCAAACACATCTCGGAATGTCTCGCAAGCTATTATCTCAATCTCTTCACCTTTGAAATATTCACGTGCTGCAATGTCATGGAAACAACCAGCAATTCCTTGTATAGCTACTCTCTTCATTGTTTATTATTTTTTAATTAAAAAATCCCGCTTAGTAAGGCGGGATTCAATTTATCTATTCACACAACTATTTTCCCACCTTATGATTTCATAAAGAAGTAAAAGTAATAAAAGTAAAAACCGTTATGTTTCGTCGTTTTTGTCATAATCACTGAAATGAAAAAGTCCCACATTTCTGCGGGACTCTATTTTAATATTCATCACTTTTGTATTTATAAAATCGAAGTCCCGCTCTTACCGGCTAAAGTAAAAGAAGTAAAAGTAATATGTAAAAATGTTACACTTCATATTCTTCGATTTTTGATGATGCAAATTTATAGTATGTAAATTTATCATGAAAGTTTTTTTTGAAAAAAATCACAGAGAGGGATAAAAAAACTTTCAAAACTAATTTTTTGACGATGGTAAAACCATCTGTTCGGATGTGTATCTCCTGTAAAAATAATATTTGATGTGTTAATTTTGGAAATATATATTATGAGTCGCTTTGCGAGAAATCATTCAAATCTATTCAAATCATACAAATCTCTATTATAAGGACTTCTTGTTATACACTGCTATCAGGTTCCTTTGGAAACATATTTGTCAGATTTGTAAAGATTTGTAAGATTTCTGTCCGAAGGACACTCTTTTATATGTGTTAAATCTATTAATTGAGATGGGGGGTAAGGCCGTTCGTGCTGTTTATGTTGGAGAGCCTGACTTTCGAATTTCTTTGAATGCTGTCCCTATCTTGGAAATGAGGTCGCTTGCAATCATGCTTTCCTCTGATTCTGCATGGCTGATTGATAGGTCTCCCGCTTTCCCGTGTAGCCATACTCCTAAGAGTGCGGCCTTTTCAGGTGCATATTTTTGTGCAAGTAAGGAGGTTAGAATACCCGTCAGCGTGTCGCCGCTACCAGCTGTCGCCATGCCGGGGTTGCCTGTGGGGTTGACATGAAGGGTTCCGTCGGGGAATGAGATGCTTGTATAGGCGCCTTTCAGTACGATGATGACATTGTGCTGTTGAGATAGTTCTCGCTGTTTCTCCCAACTGTTGTATCCTCGTGTCTTAACGCCTGCAATCCTTTCAAATTCTTTGGGATGGGGAGTGAGAATGCTTTTGGGTGGTATCAATGACCACCATTCAGAATTCTTACCCAGAAGGTTCAGTGCATCTGCATCAATGACCATTGGTTGATGGTACTCACTGAGTAGCTGATGAATGGCAGTTGCCGTTGCTTCTGACTGACCTATTCCAGGACCTATCCCTATTGCATTGTAGGCAGTGAGATTGGGGTGGCAGGTGAAACAGGTTTCACTCTGGTCTATCGACACGATGGCTTCCGGCACGGATATCTGCATGATCTCGTAGCCTTTTTGAGGAATGTGCACGGTGACTAATCCGCAACCTGTACGAAGGGCAGCTTTGGTGGCTAAGATGGAGGCTCCCATCATACCGTATGAGCCGGCAATCAATAGCGCATGCCCGAATGTGCCTTTGTGGGAAAACTTATTCCGCTTGTGGTATAACATTTTTATGTCAGCCTCATCTGTTAGGTAATAGGGCGTGTCGGTTTGTGCAATTGCCTGTGGATGAAGTTGAATGTCTAATATCTTCCAATCACCCACGTATTGTTCGTTCTCTGCGAAAAAGAAACAGGGCTTGGCGGCTTGAAAGGTAAATGTATAATCGGCTTTTATAATTCTGTCGGAATCATTATTTTGATTATCTTCTCCAAACAAGCCCGATGGAATGTCAATGGAGAAGAGAATGCTGCCGTTTTGTTTCAGATGATTCATCTGATGAATTACCTCTTTGTAAACACCTTCGACGGGACGGTTCAGTCCTGTTCCGAACAATCCATCTATGATAATGTCTGAGGGACAGAAGGAAATTTCATCTGCCTGCTTTATGTGTGTGACATTCTGTAGTTGTCTTAATTCATCGTAGGCATTCTGGCAATCCTCTGATAGCTTGTCTTTCGGATCGATGAGATAGACTTGGCAGATTTTGCCGATTCTGTTCAGTAATTGAGCGATGACCAAGGCATCTCCTCCGTTGTTGCCATTGCCGGCAAATACAGTGATGGAGGTGTCTGCTTCTATATAATGAAGTAGTTCTTCGAAGAATGTACGAGAGGCTCGTTTCATTAAGTTATAGGATGAAATAGGCTCCTCTTGTATTGTGATGGCATCAATTTGTTTTATTTGGCTTGTCCGAAATATTTTCATCGTTCTTATTTATGTTGTCGAATAGTTGTTTGGATTCTATTTCGTACTCTTCTTCCGTCTCGTTTTCTTCTTCGGCGGATGTCGGAACCGGACCTTTTTTGAGGAAGGAACTTGCTATACCTGTCAAATGAACTTTGTTTATATCGATATGATTGAATTCCTCCTCTAAGATGATCTCATGGCTCAGCAGTTTTTCGCCGATCAGCTTGAAATAATCTGCCATGTAGGGCTTTAGGTTGTGGTTGGCATCAAATGACCACATGAACTTCTTGGGCTTCGGGATGATGCTGGTCATGAAAATAGCTTCTTCGATGGACAAGTCGGCTGGTTCTTTGCTGAAATAGAAGTGGGAGGCACTGCGTACCCCATAGATGTGGGGTCCCCATTCAATGATGTTCAGATAGATGTCAAACATTCGATCTTTCGAAAGCAACCGTTTGTTTTCAATCATCCATACAATCATGGCTTCTTCCAGTTTTCTGGAGAGTGTCTTTTCTTTGCTTAACCATAGGTTCTTGACGAGTTGCATGGAGATGGTGCTACCACCTCTTGCAAATCTTTTTTCTTTTAGATTCTTGATGAAGGAGGATCGAATGGCAGTGTCATAGAATCCTTTGTGTGAGAAAAAGAAACCGTCTTCTGAAAATAAAATAGAATGAATCAGATAAGGTGTGACATCCTTCATTTCAACATAATTAGGATTCTCTTCCCCTATAATCATCGAACCAATCTGGTTGCCGTCCTCGTATATCTTATACTCAAAAGAATGAGCCACTTCACGGAAGTCTGTGTCACCAAACTTCTTGATGCTAAAATCATAAGGAGTCATGGCTGATTCAAATTCCAAACTGTCTATCTTGTCTGTCTCGAGTTTCATGTGCAGATGATAGGATAGCTCTCCTTCCGTCTCGATTCCTTTTAAATGAGAACAGAGTCCAGACGGTATGGACGAAAAAAGATGTTGAGCACTGTCTTTGGGACTCTCTAGATTAAACTCTAATCGTTGTATGGTGTCTTGCTTTGACCAAGATAGGTAGGGGTGAAGTATGAACTTATTTAATTGTATGAGACTTGTACTATCTAATTCGAAGGAATGTTCTCCTATTCTGGATGAATAATGCAAGGACGTATTCTGAAGAATGATATGATTGGCTGCAATCTTGCTGTTGAACAGGTCCAGGTGCGGACAGAGCATATCACCAGAAAGATAAATCAGATTATCGAGACTTTTGTCTAATTTGACATTTATGTCTAGTGTGTCAAATGCAATGGTGGTCTGATACTCATTATCCAAAAAAGGAATGGAGAGAAGTGAGTCTTCGATAGCATAAATCTTCAAATGACTGTTTTCGTCTGTTCCTTTTGCCAAAGAGCCTTCTATGATACAATATTTATTGCCGTTGTCTTTTTGAGGAATGTTCTCCGTCTCTTCTTTGTATAGGATTTGAGTGTAGAAGTTGCGGTCAGACATCTTGACTTCAGGAAGATACATTTGAAAGACAGAACTGTCCATTTCAATGGTGACGTTCATCTCCGAAATAGAAAGATTCTTAGGCATACGATGAGTTAAGGAGTTGTAGATGTTTGTGAGTCGTCTAACTTTATCCAATAGCGGTTTTTTGACAGTGACAGTAGAATCTTTGACGTCGGTTGAATCCTGTCTGGACCCTTTTTTTATAGAAGTATGTAGTTTGACGTTGTTTATTTCTGCCAGATGAATATCCCTGCTTCCACGAAAGATTTTGATAGGGTTTATGTGAATCTTGGCAGTCTCGAGTTTGGCGATTGTATCCTGCTTTCTATTCGCAATGATAATATCGTGGAGGGTGATAAGCGTTAAGCCATCCATTTTGATGGAACCTAAACTGATTTCTGTATGTGTTTGGTTCTCTACTTCTTCTATTTTATTTTGCAGGTAAGACTTGACAATATTGTCTCGTTTATAGTATATACTACAAATGATTGTTATCAAGACCACAAGAATAAGTCCGACGATGTAAAATTTCTTTTTGTTTGTCATGGATTGTATGGCTTTGCAGAGTTGCGTGAATGGCTTTTATTTCCAAAATAGCAGATGACTCCAAAAGGATTTCTCTTTCTCTTCTTTGGCGACATCGTGAATACATTTACCATTTGGGTAAACTAATTTGAAAAAGATTTGTATGTAGTATTCTTGACGTTCAAATTCCACATTAGTAAAATATCCCTCGATGCCTTTCCCTACAGCTGTTTTTACTGCCTCAGTGAAAGGATTATCCTCTTTTGACCAATATTGTGGATCTTCTGGCAGATTCCATGTCTGGGGATCTTCGTTCGTATATGTTTTTAGTTCTACGATGTGAGAAGTCGAGTCTATAGTAAGAGCAAGATCAACTTGTGCTTCTCTCTTTTGTGCTATCATGGCTTCTGGATAAACAATAAATTGTTGCAATCGCAGAAAAACATCCTCGTGATGGGGCGTAGGCTCATAAGGAACATCCCCCATCATATCCATATTGGAGTGTAATGTAACCGGACTGGTGACAGTTGGAATGATGGAGTCGGAGAGTGCTTGGTTTGTTGTGCTTTCCACAGGATTCTCTTGCGTACGGGTGGGGTCGGTTGAGGCATCATCAGTGGAAGACTGAGTTTGACAGGATGAGAGAGCTAAGGAGATTCCTGTTGCAGCAACGATGTTTAAGAGACCTCTTTTTTTTGAAAGTTCTTTTTCCAAATAAAGCAGTTCGGCTTCACATTTGGGACAGGTTCCTTTGCAGTTGCCTTTGTATTGACACTCCTCCGTATAGAAAGGAATGTCATTTTCATTGGCAATTTTTTGTCTTATCTCTTTTAATATCTTGCATGTCTCTTTCCCTGTCATGTCTTCTTTTTTATTCTTGATACCAACTGGCATACATTCTGTAGTTGTTCGAAATCCGGTTGATCATCTCCTTGGTTTGCTCTGGCGATACGTCCTTGATCTTTTTTGCCGGGATTCCTGCATATAAGCTTCCGGGTTCGACAATCGTATTTTTTGTCACAACAGCCCCTGCCGCTATGATAGAGTTCTCTCCGATGACGGTGCCATCCAGGATTGTTGATCCCATTCCCAATAATACATTATTCTCGATGGTCGCACCATGGATGGTTACATTATGTCCCACAGAAACATTGTCTCCAATCTGGATGGTGGACTGCTGGTATGTGGTGTGTAGAACGCATCCATCCTGAATATTGACATTTTTGCCTATCTTTATAGCCCCCACATCTCCACGTAATACAGCATTGAACCATATACTGGAATCTTCCTTGATTTCAACTTCACCAATGATTGTTGCATTGTCTGCTAAAAAAACATTCTCTGCTATTTGGGGAGTGAATCCTCTGACTGATTTAATAAGTGCCATAGATGTGACTTTTTTATGAGGGATGATTATTTTTTATTTTTAGCTTTGCGTTTCACCAGTTCCTCTTCCAAAATCATATCCAAGGTCTTCATATCAATCTTCTTTGCAATGATCTTTCTCTCTTTGTTCAGTAGATATAGTCCGGGTGTCGCGGATGTGTCGTAATACTCCCAGAACCAAGATTCACGATAAGGATCCCAGACGTTAATCCAGTCCTGCATGTGGTTCTTTTGCACGAAATCCATCCATTCCTTGCGGTCTGTTTGAGTGTAGCAGGCAAATACCTCAAAGCCTTTGTCTTTCCATTTCGTATAAACTGAGTCGTGGAGCACTGGTGTGGTCTTCTTACAGTGACCGCACGTTGGTTCGAAGAAATAAACAAGCACTACTTCCTGCTTGACATCGCTCAACTTCACCTTTCTGTCCATTGAGTCACGCATGGATAATTCTCTTGCTTGCATACCGATTAGGTTATATCGTATTTTCTTCGCTTCTTTTCTGAGGGTGTTAACCCATGCAGTATCTGCCCAGGTAGCCAGACCATTAAAATAATATCTCTCAGCTATCTTATACCATAATGCATCCATTCCCATCATTTTGCTGGAGATTCCATAGTTGATCATTTTGCTTGTCATCACTTGGAATGTGATGGAGTCCTTTCGGCTTTTCTCGATCAGTTCGAAAGCTGCAGCTGCTAAAGTATCAGGATCTTGAAGCACATGCTTGCTGATGAAGTTATCCACCATTGGTGGGAAGTACGGTGTACGCAAAAATCTTGGGTCACTAAGATCAATGTTGTCGAAATAGTGATGCTTGAAATATTGGTAGCGGGCACGGTTTCGAATAGAATCAGGTAATTCCTTCATCTCGGGAGTCTCAACAGGGATAGTTCCTTTTATGTAGGCACCTAAGAAATCCTTGCTGTGTGTGGTTACAATCGAATTTTGACGAGCCTGCACTTTGTCTGTCATCTCATTGATAGTGTTGACATATTGGGCGGAGTCGATCTTCTTCTCTTTGTATTTGTTCACAAGTTCAGATCTCTCCTTGTTCATCTCGGTTAGGAATGTCATGTAGTTCTGAAAATCCACACTTTCTATTGCGCCACCGACTTTGGCGTTCTTTAAATCATCGATGTCCACATTGATGGTGATGTGCTGATCCTTACCGACTAGCAGGTCGAAATATTTTTCAGAATTGAAATAGACAATGTAGATACCTTCGTCTAGTTTATGTTTCTTCGTGAATACTCCATATCCTTTGCTGTTTAGTTGCACTGTATCTTTCGAATAGGTCTTTCCATTCATGTAATATGCAAGATAGGCAGAGTCCTTTTTCGTTTCTGTACTCTTCATGCCTTTTACGGTAAGTTCTATTCTGTAGTTGTCTGATGGTTTGGCGCTGGGTGCAGCTGAGGCAATAAAACCATTGAATGATAGTGCTATTGCCAATGTGATAATTATTCTCTTCATTGTATTTCTATGTTTCATTTTAATATTTCTGCTAAATTATATAAATCTGATGGATTATAGCTCTTTTGTAACATTTTTTAACCACTTTAATGCGTAATTGTCTTTGATGTGAGGAGATAATAGGTTGAAAACCTCTTGATGGTAATTGTTTATCCATATTATCTCATCTTGAGTGAGCAAATCCTTTTGGATAAGTTTCCTCTCGTATGGGAATAAGGTGAGTGTTTTGAATTGAAGAAATTCACCAAATTCATTTTTGACGGATGGTTCGACGCTCACCATGTTCTCTATCCGAATGCCATATTCACCTTCTCTGTAGAGCCCAGGTTCATCAGATAGAACCATCCCCTCTCGCAACGCCACACCGGTGAAACGGTTGTTTATTCGTTGAGGCCCCTCATGCACACACAAGAAAAAGCCGATGCCATGACCTGTGCCATGTCCGTAGTCCAATCCCTCTTTCCAAAGGAATTGATGTGCCAATGCGTTAATGTGTGCCCCTTCCGTACCTTTGGGAAAACGACAAGTGGCGATGGCAATATGTCCTTTTAGAACAAGTGTGTAGTCTTTTCTCTGCTTTTCGGTCGGTGTTCCATAACAGAATACTCGTGTTATATCGGTCGTTCCGTTTAAATAGTTGGCACCCGAATCGACCAATAAGAGATTGTCGGTTCCGATGGTTGCACAGTCGGACGGGTCTGCATTGTAATGTACGATAGCACCATTGCTTCCGTATGCCGCTATGGTGGCGAAACTTTCGCAGAAAAAACCAGTTTGTTCGCTTCTTTTCCGCTTTGCAATGATTGCTATGTCATTTTCAGTTAAAGATTGCTTCTCATCGATACGTTGCTCAATCTCAGCAAATGCATAAGTTAGTGCAATGCCATCTTTCAGACAAGCATTTTGGATGTTCTCCAATTCTGTGGAGGTCTTTATGCATTTGATGTGCTCGATGGGGGAGGGTTCCCTTAAGAGATTAGATTTTTTTACCTTATTATATAGATGATGATTCGTCTTGTTTGGATCAACGGAAAAGATTCCCTTCTCTGATATTGTTTGAATTGATTCAAAGATGCTTTCATAAGAGAACAGACAGATGATGTTGTTTTTGTTGAAATAATTCGTTGTATCATCCGTCAACTTATTGTTGTTGACAAAGAAGTAGGATTCATCTTTCCCGACAATAGCATACGCCACGGCTACAGGGTTGTAGGGTGTGTCGGATGCCCGCAAGTTGAATGTCCATGCTATCTCGTCGAGAGAGCATAGTAAAACATAGTCGGCCTGCGTGTGTTGAAAGATCAGTTCTCTCTTTTCCGTATAGGATAATCCGCTATAATCATAATTGTGGATGAATAATTTACTGTCAGGAAGAGGAGGCAGATTGTTTTCTGCAGGGAGTATGACGTTGAAGTTGAGTTGTAAGTGTCTCTCCTCACAGATACGAATGATTTCCTCTATATGGGATTGAGAAAACAGGGTGTCGTTCAATCCGATCGAACTGTTCTCTGGAGGTGTTTGTCGCAGCCATTCTTTCCATGACAGTTCTGTTTTCTCCTCTTTGTGTAAGATGATAGACGAACCGTCGAGTTCCTTTTCCGCTTGAAGATAATATCTAGAATCGGTCCATAAACCATCTCCGAATTTGGACAAGATAAGTAATCCGTTGGATCCAGTAAAGCCGGAGATGTATTCACGTAGTTTCCAGTGCTCTGCAGGATATTCGCTAAGATGGGGGTCTTCAGTAGGAATGATCATGACATCAATTCCGTGTTTCTGCAAAAAAGATTTCGTTGAGTCGATTCTGTTTCTATCCATAATTAAATATTTGTACAAATATAATAATTATTGTGGTTGCGTTGATGATGAGGGAGAAGAAAAATGATGAAGAAACAAGGATTACATTAGCAAACGAGAAGAATGACAATCATGTTGGAGAGGAGTGCGAAACGCTTATTTAAAAAAACGAGGAAGAGATATGTGGATAAAAAAATAAAAAAACGCAGACTGAAATTTTGTGTAATTCAAAAACAATCATTACTTTTGCGGTCACTTTTGCAATTGGACTTTAGTTCTAAAGTGAAGAAGTAGATGAAATGCAAATTAAAAATTAAAATATAAATAAAAGCAAATTATGATCGTAGTTCCAGTAAAAGAAGGCGAAAATATTGAAAAAGCCTTGAAGAAATTTAAGAGAAAGTTTGAGAAAACAGGTGTTATCAAAGAGTTGAGAAACAGACAACAATTTGAAAAACCATCAGTTGTTAAACGTCAACAGAAGATTCACGCAATCTATGTTCAACAATTGAAAAGAAACGAGGAGTAATTTCTATAAGAAATATTGAGGCGTAAGGTTTACCTTACGCTTTTTTTTATTTTTATTTTAAAAAAAAGATGGAAAAAATTTGTTTTTGTTTGTTTTTCGTTTTATATTCGTAGTGTGCTTAAAGACGAGATCTTTTATGATGATTGATAAATTTCTGCAATATGTAAAATATGAAAGACGATATTCGGAGCATACCAGTATATCGTATGAAACTGATTTACGACAATTCGCAGAATATTTTGAGAAAAGCCGGTCAAAAGAGTTTGATCCGAGGATAATTGAAACCAATGATATAAGAGAGTGGATTGTCGCTTTGATGAGGCAAGGGGACAAGTCCAGTAGTGTAAATCGTAAGTTGTCCGCATTGAAATCGTTTTACAAGTTTTTGATGAAGGTCGGTTACGTGCAACATAATCCAATGAAGCAGGTGGTGTCTCCAAAGAAGGAGAAGCGGCTGCCGGTATTCCTGAGGGAAGGCGAGTTGGATGAGTTGCTGGACGACATAAAAGATGCATTTTCGAGTGATTTTGATGGAGTGAGGGACAAGTTGGTGATAGAGTCCTTTTATAATTTAGGTATTCGATTATCGGAGCTTATTGGCATAGAAGATAAAGATGTGGATCTTTTGAATCGAGTTGTGAAGGTGACGGGAAAGGGGAATAAGCAGAGGATTATTCCATTTGGGAAGTCGCTGGAGGAGTCGATGAGAGAGTATTTAACCATACGAAGGGTGACGACAGGGACGGAGGGACCTTTTTTTCAGAAGGAAGATGGATTGCCGATGTATCCTATGATGGTTTACCGAATCGTCAATAAGTATTTGAAATACGTAAGTTCGCAAAAGAAGAAGAGTCCTCATGTATTGCGACATACATTTGCCACTGCGATGTTAAATAACGGAGCAGAGATAAATGCGGTGAAGGAGTTGTTGGGGCATGCGAATTTATCGGCTACGGAGGTTTATACACATACGACCTTCGAGCAGTTACAAAAAATTTATAAACAAGCTCATCCTCGAGCGTAAAATTATGGAGGGAAAGATTATGGATGTTACAGTTAAAGCTATTCATTTTGATGTGAAGGCAAGTTTGGAGGAGTTTATTCAGAAAAAAATCAACAAATTAGAGCAATATTCTGACAAAATTACAAGTGCGAATGTGACGTTGCAGGTTGTTAAGCCAGAAGTTTCTGATAATAAGGAAGTGATGTTGAAAGTGTTGATGCCAAATAACGAGTTGGTTGTGACAAAGACAGCAGATTCTTTCGAGGAGGCTTTTGATAATGCGATGGATGCAATGATTCGATCCATTAAAAAAGCGAAGGAAAAAGCGAATGAGCTAAAAAAATAATAGAAATTATTTGTGTAGTAAAAAAAATATATCTACATTTGCAAGCCGTTTCGGAAGAGCGTTTCTGGAACGGCTTAAAATTGCCTCTTTAGCTCAGTTGGCCAGAGCACGTGATTTGTAATCTCGGGGTCGTTGGTTCGAATCCGACAAGAGGCTCAAAGAAAGAAAAGGTCTTTGAAAGAAGAGGTTTGGGTAGTTACCAGAGTGGCCAAATGGGGCAGACTGTAAATCTGCTGGCTCTTGCCTTCGGTGGTTCGAATCCATCACTACCCACTTATATGCGGAAGTAGCTCAGTTGGTAGAGCATCAGCCTTCCAAGCTGAGGGTCGCGGGTTCGAACCCCGTTTTCCGCTCTGAATTGCCTATGTAGCTCAGCGGTAGAGCACTTCCTTGGTAAGGAAGAGGTCACGGGTTCAAGTCCCGTCATCGGCTCATCTTTAGACTTGTGTGAATTGAAAAAATATTAATTATTTAAAATATTAGAGATTATGGCAAAAGAACAATTCGACCGTTCCAAACCGCACGTAAATATCGGTACTATTGGTCACGTAGACCACGGTAAAACTACTTTGACTGCTGCTATCACAACAGTATTAGCAAAGAAGGGTCTTTCAGAGCAAAAATCATTTGATCAAATTGATAACGCTCCAGAAGAGAAAGAGCGTGGTATCACAATCAATACTTCTCACGTAGAGTATCAAACAGCAAATCGTCACTATGCACACGTTGACTGTCCAGGTCACGCCGACTATGTAAAGAACATGGTAACTGGTGCTGCTCAGATGGATGGTGCAATCATCGTAGTTGCTGCAACTGATGGACCAATGCCTCAAACTCGTGAGCACATCCTTTTGGCTCGTCAGGTAAACGTACCTCGTTTGGTTGTATTCATGAACAAATGTGATATGGTTGATGATCCTGAGATGTTGGATTTGGTTGAAATGGAAATGCGCGAATTGTTAGGTTTCTATGAATTTGACGCTGATAACACTCCATTCATCCGTGGATCTGCTCTTGGTGCATTGAACGGTGAACCTCAATGGGAAGAGAAAATCATGGAATTGATGGATGCTGTTGATACTTGGATCGAGCTTCCTAAGCGTGATATTGATAAACCATTCTTGATGCCAGTTGAGGACGTATTCTCAATCACAGGTCGTGGTACAGTTGCTACTGGTCGTATTGAAACTGGTATCATCAAGGTAGGTGACGAAGTTGAAATCATCGGTTTGGGTGCAGAGAAAATGAAATCTACTGTAACTGGTGTTGAGATGTTCCGTAAATTGTTGGATCAAGGAGAAGCTGGTGATAACGTAGGTTTGTTGCTTCGTGGTATCGATAAAGATCAAATCAAACGTGGTATGGTTCTTTGTAAACCAGGTGAAGTTACTCCTCACACTGAGTTCAAGGCTTCTGTTTATATCTTGAAGAAAGAAGAAGGTGGACGTCACACTCCATTCCACAACCACTATCGTCCTCAATTCTACATCCGTACTTTGGATGTAACTGGTGAAATCACATTGCCAGAAGGAACTGAAATGGTTATGCCAGGTGATAACTTGGAAATTCAAGTAAAATTGATTTATCCAGTTGCATGTAACGAAGGTCTTCGTTTTGCAATCCGTGAGGGTGGTAGAACAGTAGGATCAGGACAAATCACTAAGATTATTGACTAATCTTCATATTATGATTCCCTGTTAATCAGGGAATCTTTTACGGGAGTAGCTCAGTTGGTAGAGCACTGGTCTCCAAAACCAGGTGTCGGGAGTTCGAGCCTCTCCTTCCGTGCAAATATTTACAATCATGAGTATAGTAAATTATATAAAAGAATCATACAACGAGCTTGTAAACGAAGTAACTTGGCCGTCAAAGAAAGAGCTAGCTAATAGTGCAATTGTTGTTCTTGTAGCTTCCCTTCTAATTGCATTGGTTGTTTTTGCGATGGATAAGGTTATTCAGACCATTATGCAGGCAATTTACGGTATGTTGTACTAAAAGAAAGGGAAAGCATGGCAGAGACTAATAAAAAATGGTATGTTTTACGTGCCATTAGTGGAAAAGAGGACAAGGTACGTGAGTATATTGAGAATGCTATAAATACAACGGATCTTGGACAGAATGTTTCTCAAGTGTTAATTCCAACTGAGAGAGTTTATCAAGTTAGTAAATCAGGTAAAAAGATTTCTAAGGAAAGATCTTACCTCCCTGGATATGTATTAGTTGAGGCAAATTTGGTGGGCGAAGTTCAACATCGCTTGTCAGAAATGCCTAATGTCATTGGTTTCTTGGGCGATGGTTCAAAGAAGTCAAATGATCCTGTACCTTTACGTCAAAGTGAGGTTGCACGTATTCTAGGAAAGGTAGATGAGTTGCAGGATTCTGATGAAGAAACAGCAATTTCATTTATAGTTGGTGAATCTGTCAAGGTTACTTTTGGTCCTTTCAGTGGTTTCAGAGGAATTGTTGAGGAGGTAAACAAAGATCGTAAAAAGCTAAAGGTAAAGGTAAAGATATTTGGTCGGGAGACACCTTTAGAGTTAGGTTTTTTGCAAGTTGAAAAAGAATAATCATCGCGATTATTTTTTGTATTATAATTAAATTTTAATAACAAACAAAATGGCTAAAGAAGTTGCTGGATTTATCAAATTACAGATAAAGGGAGGCGCTGCAAATCCATCACCTCCAGTAGGACCTGCATTGGGTTCTAAGGGTATCAACATCATGGATTTTTGTAAGCAGTTCAATGCCAGAACCCAGGATAAGGCTGGTAAGGTATTGCCAGTGGTTATCACTTATTATGCTGATAAGTCTTTTGATTTTGTGGTTAAGACTCCTCCTGTAGCTGTTCAATTGCTTGAAATATCAAAGCAAAAGAGTGGATCTGCGGAGCCTAATCGTAAAAAAGTCGCTGAGATTACTTGGGATCAAGTAAAGGCAATTGCTACTGATAAGATGCAAGATTTGAATTGCTTTACAGTAGAGTCTGCAATGACAATGGTCGCTGGTACAGCGAGAAGTATGGGTATCACAGTAAAAGGAGAATTTCCTGGTAAAAATTAATTAAAACTTCAATTGAAATGGGTAAACTTACAAAAAATCAAAAGTTAGCTTTAGAGAAGATTGAAGCAGGAAAATCTTACTCTTTAAAAGAAGCTTCAGCTTTAGTTAAGGAATTGACTACAACAAAGTTTGATGCTTCTGTTGATATAGATGTTCGTTTGGGGGTTGATCCTCGTAAAGCAAACCAAATGGTTCGTGGCGTTGTTTCTTTGCCTAATGGTACAGGAAAGACGGTTCGCGTTTTGGCTTTGTGTACACCAGACGCTGAAGCTGATGCAAAGGCAGCTGGTGCTGACTATGTTGGTCTTGACGAGTACATCGAAAAGATCAAAGGTGGTTGGACAGACGTGGATGTAATCATTACAATGCCTTCTATCATGGGTAAAATCGGTGCTCTTGGTCGTGTGTTAGGTCCTCGTGGTTTGATGCCAAATCCAAAGAGTGGTACAGTTACCAATGAAGTAGGTAAGGCTGTTCGTGAAGTAAAACAGGGTAAAATTGATTTCAAGGTAGATAAGTTCGGTATCGTTCATACTTCAGTTGGAAAGGTTTCTTTCACTGCTGATGCAATTTTTGAAAATGCAAGAACATTTATTGACACTTTGATTAAGTTAAAACCTACTTCTTCTAAGGGTGAGTATGTGAAGAGCATATATCTTTCCAGTACTATGAGTCCGGGTATTAAAATTGACCCTAAATTAGTTGATTAATTTAATATTTAGAGAAACATGAAAAAGGAAGATAAAAGTGCTATTATAGATCAGGTACTTGCTAGCTTGAATGATTACAATCATTTCTATGTCGCTGATGCTTCTGGTTTGACAGCTGGAATGACTAGCGATATCAGACGTGCTTGCTTTAATAAAAACATTAAGTTGGTAGTCGTTAAGAATACTTTGTTGAAAAAAGCTTTGGAAAAGAAAGAAGGTGATTTTTCAGCATTATACAGTGCTCTTGAGGGTCCAACCGCTCTAATGTTGTCTAATACAGGAAACGCTCCTGCTAAACTTATCAAAGAGTTCAGTAAGGGAAATAAGTTGGGCAAACCAACATTGAAAGCTGCTTATGTTGAAGAAGGTTTCTATATCGGAGCTGATCAACTTGATACATTGGCTGCAATCAAGAGCAAGAACGAACTTATCGGAGATATCATTACTTTGTTACAATCTCCTTTAAGAAATATTATTTCTGGTCTTCAAGCTAGAGAAGAGGAATCTTCAAACAAAGAATAATTAAAAGATTATAAACATTAAAGCATTAAATAAAATGGCAGATATTAAAGCTATTGCAGAAGAATTGGTAAATTTAACTGTTAAAGAAGTTAATGACCTTGCAGATTATTTGAAATCCGAGTATGGTATTGAACCAGCAGCTGTGGCTGTAGCTGTTGCTGCAGGTCCTGCCGCTGCCGCTGAAGAAGAAAAGACATCTTTTGATGTTGTATTGAAATCAGCTGGTGCTGCAAAACTTGCTATCGTTAAATTAGTAAAAGAATTGACTGGTCTTGGCTTGAAAGAGGCTAAAGATATGGTTGATGGAGCTCCTAGTACAATTAAAGAAGGTCTTGCTAAAGCTGATGCTGAGGCTCTTAAGAAATCACTTGAGGATGCTGGAGCTGAAGTTGAACTTAAATAGTACTGTACAGTTCTGATTATTTCAGAAACTTTGGTTTAGAACCTATGTATAGGTTCTAAACCTTTTTGTGTCTGTTATCTTTTTTAAGTTCTTAATAATTTCTTAGATAAATGTCTTCTAATAACAAAAATCAAAGAGTAAGCTTTGCAACGGTCAAGAATCAAATGGATTATCCGGATTTTCTTGATGTGCAATTAAAATCTTTTAGAGATTTTTTTCAACTCGATACGCCACCAGAGCAACGTAAGAATGATGGCATGTTTAAAGTGTTTGCTGAAAATTTCCCAATAGCAGATACTCGTAATAATTTCGTTCTTGAATTCTTAGATTATTATATTGATCCTTCCAAATATACTATCGACGAGTGTATTGAAAGAGGTTTAACATATAGTGTTCCTCTGAAGGCAAAGTTAAAATTATATTGTACTGATCCTGACCATGAGGATTTTGAGACAATTATCCAAGATGTCTATTTGGGTACTATCCCTTATATGACAGATAAAGGAACTTTTGTTATTAATGGTGCTGAACGTGTTGTCGTTTCTCAGTTGCATAGATCTCCTGGTGTATTCTTCGGACAGAGTATGCATGCAAACGGTACTAAATTGTACTCCGCTCGTATCATCCCATTCAAAGGTTCTTGGATTGAATTTGCTACTGACATCAGTAATGTCATGTATGCTTATATCGATCGTAAAAAGAAACTTCCGGTAACTACCTTGCTGCGTGCTATCGGTTTTGAAAGCGATAAAGATATTCTTGAAATTTTCGGTTTGTCAGAGGAAATTAAAGTGACAAAGGCAGGCTTGAAAAAAGTAGAAGGTCGTAAATTGGCTGCTCGTGTTCTGAAAACATGGGTGGAAGATTTTGTAGATGAAGATACAGGTGAAGTTGTTTCTATCGAACGTACTGAGGTCATCATCGACCGTGAAACAGTTTTGGATAAAGACAACATTCAAGAAATTTTGGATTCTGGTGTACAGACCATTCTTCTTCATAAAGAGGATGCGAACCTTTCTGATTATAGTATCATCTATAATACTTTGCAGAAAGATCCAACAAACTCTGAAAAAGAGGCTGTATATTATATATATCGTCAAATGCGTAGCGCTGAACCTGCAGATGAAAATGCTGCTCGTGAAGTGATTTCTGGGTTGTTCTTCTCAGAAAAACGTTATGACTTAGGTGATGTGGGTCGTTATAGAATTAATAAGAAATTAGGCTTGACGACTGACATTGATGTTCGTGTTTTGACGAAAGAAGATATTATCGAAATTATTAAGTACTTAATTGAGTTGATTAATTCAAAGGCTGATGTTGATGATATCGACCACTTAAGTAACCGTCGTGTTCGTACTGTTGGCGAACAACTTTATAATCAGTTCGGTGTAGGTTTGGTTCGTATGGCTCGTACGATACGTGAACGAATGAATATCCGTGATAATGAAGTGTTCTCTCCTACAGAATTGATTAATGCAAAGACAATCTCTTCTGTTATTAATTCATTCTTCGGAACGAATGCGTTGTCTCAGTTCATGGATCAAACTAATCCATTGGCTGAAATCACTCATAAACGTCGTCTCTCTGCCCTTGGTCCTGGTGGTTTGTCTCGTGAAAGAGCCGGATTTGAGGTGCGTGACGTTCACTATACCCACTACGGTCGTTTGTGTCCAATCGAAACACCAGAAGGACCAAACATCGGTTTGATTTCTTCTTTGTGCGTTTATGCTAAGATCAATGACCTTGGATTTATCGAGACTCCTTATCGTATTGTTAAAGATGGTAAGGTGGATGTCTCTGAGGAGGGTCTTAAGTATATGACAGCTGAGGAAGAGGAAGGTAAGATTATTGCTCAAGGTAATGCTCCATTGGATGAGAATGGTAATTTCTTGGTTGACAAGGTAAAGGCTCGTAAAGAGGCTGACTTCCCTAACGTTGATCCTAAGGAATTGGATTTGATGGATGTGGCTCCTCAGCAGATCGCTTCTATCGCTGCTTCTTTGATTCCGTTCTTGGAACATGATGATGCGAACCGTGCGTTGATGGGATCTAACATGATGCGTCAGGCAGTTCCATTGTTGCGTTGTGAATCACCTATCGTTGGTACAGGTATCGAACGTCAGTTGGTTCGCGATTCTCGTACACAGATTGCTGCAGAAGGTGCAGGTGTTGTTGAGTTCGTGGATGCTAGCGTTATCAAGGTAAGATATGATAGAACAGAAGATGAGGAGTTCGTTAGCTTCGATTCTTCTTTGAAAGAATATAATATACCTAAGTTTAGAAAGACAAACCAAAGTACTACAATAGACTTACGTCCAATCGTTGTTGCAGGTCAAAGAGTAGAAAAAGGTGAAATCATGACCGAAGGTTATTCTACTCAAGATGGTGAATTGGCAATCGGTAAGAACTTATTGGTTGCATTCATGCCTTGGAAAGGATATAACTATGAGGATGCTATTGTAATTAATGAGAAGGTATGTAAATATGATATCTTCACATCTGTTCATGTTGACGAATATCAATTGGAAGTTCGTGAGACAAAACGTGGTATGGAAGAGTTAACATCTGATATACCAAATGTCAGCGAAGATGCTACAAGAAACTTGGATGAGAACGGTATCATCCGTGTGGGTGCATTTGTAGAACCAGGTGATATTTTGATTGGTAAGATTACACCTAAGGGTGAGTCAGATCCTTCTCCTGAAGAGAAACTTTTGAGAGCTATCTTCGGAGATAAGGCAGGAGATGTGAAGGATGCATCATTGAAGGCTAATCCTTCTTTAAGAGGTGTAGTTGTCGGAAAGAGATTATTCTCTAAAGCAATGAAGACCCGTAAATCTCGTTTGTCAGATAAAGCTATTCTTGAAAACTTAGATAAAGAGTTTGAAGAAAAGACAATAGCTTTGAAAGCTATCTTGGTAGAAAAATTACAGGTGCTTACAAATGGTAAGACTTCACAAGGTGTGAAAGATTTCTTAGGTGCTGATGTCATTGCAAAAGGTGTTAAGTTCACTAAGAAGACCTTGGAGGAAATTAACTATATGGAGGTTCAGTTGACTAAATGGACATCTGACGCTCATAAGAATGATATGATCCATGATTTGATTATGAATTATATCAGAAAGTATAAAGAATACGATGCAGAATTGAAGAGAAAGAAGTTTAATATCACAATTGGAGATGAACTTCCTTCTGGTATTGTGCAATTGGTTAAGGTTTATATAGCTAAGAAGCGTAAGATCCGTGTAGGTGATAAGATGGCAGGTCGTCACGGTAACAAGGGTATTGTATCTCGTATCGTACGTCAAGAAGATATGCCGTTCTTAGCAGACGGAACTCCAGTTGATATTGTATTGAACCCGTTGGGTGTGCCTTCTCGTATGAACTTGGGACAGATATTCGAGACTGTCTTAGGACATGCAGGAATGAAGTTAGGTGTTAAATTTGCTACACCGATCTTTGATGGTGCAACGTTGGATGATTTGAATGAATGGTCAGATAAAGCAGGCCTTCCTCGTTATGGTAAGACTTACTTGTGTGATGGTGGTACAGGAGAGCGTTTTGACCAACCAGCAACAGTCGGAGTAATCTATATGTTGAAGTTGGGTCACATGGTTGATGATAAGATGCATGCTCGTTCTATCGGTCCATACTCATTGATTACACAACAACCATTAGGAGGTAAAGCTCAGTTCGGTGGTCAGCGTTTCGGAGAAATGGAGGTTTGGGCATTGGAAGCATTCGGTGCATCTCATATCCTTCAAGAAATTTTGACTATCAAGTCTGATGATGTTATGGGTCGTGCTCGTGCTTATGAGGCAATAGTGAAAGGCGAACCAATGCCGCCTGCAGGTATCCCTGAATCTTTGAATGTGTTATTACACGAATTGAGAGGTTTAGGCTTAAGTGTTAAACTCGATTAATGTTCATTTTTATTCAGTACAAAAATGGGTTTTAGAAACGATAATAAATTAAAAAATGCTTTCACGAAAATCTCTATAGGGTTGGCATCTCCAGAAGAAATTTTGGAGTTGTCCAGCGGTGAGGTTTTGAAGCCAGAAACCATCAATTATAGAACGTATAAGCCAGAACGTGATGGATTGTTCTGCGAGCGTATTTTCGGTCCAGTAAAGGATTATGAGTGCCATTGTGGTAAATACAAGAGAATTCGTTACAAGAATATCGTTTGTGACCGTTGTGGTGTAGAAGTTACTGAAAAGAAGGTACGTCGTGAGCGTATGGGACATATCCAGTTGGTTGTTCCAGTTGCTCATATCTGGTATTTCCGTTCATTGCCAAATAAGATTGGTTATTTATTAGGTATGCCAACGAAAAAGTTGGATGCTGTAATATATTACGAAAGATACGTGGTTATTCAGCCAGGTATTAAACAACAAGATGGTATCAACGAGCAGGATTTGTTGACAGAAGAGGAGTACTTGGATATCATCGATTCTCTTCCAAAAGAGAATCAATTGTTGGATGATACAGACCCTAATAAGTTCATCGCAAAGATGGGTGCTGAAGCTGTTTATGATATGCTTCAGAGAATTGATTTGGATGCATTGTCATACGATCTTCGTAATAAGGCAGGACAAGAATCATCTCAGCAACGTAAGACGGAAGCGTTGAAACGTTTGCAAGTAGTAGAAGCGTTCAGAGCTTCTAATGGTCGTAACAAACCAGAGTGGATGATTGTAAAGATTGTCCCTGTTATTCCTCCTGAATTGCGTCCGTTGGTTCCATTGGATGGTGGACGTTTTGCAACATCTGACTTGAATGATTTGTATCGTCGTGTTATCATACGTAATAATCGTTTGAAGAGATTGATTGAGATAAAAGCTCCTGAAGTAATCTTGAGAAACGAAAAACGTATGTTGCAGGAGGCCGTTGACTCTTTGTTCGACAACTCTCGTAAGTCAAGTGCGGTTAAGACAGATGCTAATCGTCCATTGAAATCTTTGTCAGATTCGTTGAAAGGTAAGCAAGGACGTTTCCGTCAGAACTTGTTAGGTAAACGTGTTGACTACTCTGCTCGTTCTGTAATCGTCGTTGGCCCTGAGTTGAAGATGCACGAGTGTGGTCTTCCTAAGGATATGGCAGCAGAACTTTACAAACCATTTGTCATTCGTAAATTGATTGAACGTGGTATCGTAAAGACTGTGAAGTCTGCAAAGAAAATCGTTGACCGTAAAGATCCCGTTGTTTGGGATATCTTGGAATATGTAATGAAAGGACATCCAGTTCTCTTGAACCGTGCTCCTACATTGCACCGTTTGGGTATCCAAGCATTCCAACCAAAGATGATTGAGGGAAAAGCTATTCAACTTCACCCGTTGGCTTGTACAGCGTTCAACGCCGACTTCGATGGTGACCAGATGGCTGTTCACTTGCCTTTGGGTAATGAGGCTGTATTGGAAGCTCAAATCTTAATGTTGGCTTCTCATAACATTCTTAATCCAGCAAATGGTTCTCCTATCACCGTTCCTTCTCAGGATATGGTTCTCGGATTGTATTATATTACAAAACCCCGTAAAGGTGCTTTGGGTGAAGGATTGACATTCTATGGCGTTGAGGAGGCAATTATTGCTTACAATGAGAGGAAGGTCGCTTTACATGCGCCAATCAAGGTAATCGTAAAGGACTTGAATGATAAGGGTGAAATCGCTGATACTATGGTGGAAACAACCGTAGGTCGATTGATATTCAACCAAAATGTTCCACAAGAAGTGGGTTATGTTAATACATTGATTACGAAGAAGTCTCTTCGTGAAATCATCAGTAATGTAATCAAGGTCTGTGGAGTAGCTCGTACGGCTCAATTCTTGGATGACATTAAGAACTTAGGTTATTACATGGCCTTCAAGGGATGCTTGTCATTTAACTTGGATAATGTGATTATTCCAAAGGAGAAGGAAGAGTTGGTACAAAAAGGTTATGAGGAAGTTGAAGAGGTGATGAACAACTATAACATGGGATTCATCACATACAACGAACGTTATAACCAGATTATTGATATTTGGACGCATATCAATGCCGATTTGGCAAATATATTGATGAAGACTATTTCTTCGGATGATCAAGGATTTAACTCAGTATATATGATGTTGGATTCTGGAGCCCGTGGTTCTAAAGAGCAGATTCGTCAGTTGTCTGGTATGCGTGGTTTGATGGCAAAACCACAGAAGTCTGGTGCTGAAGGTGGTCAGATCATCGAAAACCCAATTCTTTCAAACTTTAAAGAGGGATTGTCTGTGTTGGAGTACTTTATTTCAACTCACGGTGCTCGTAAAGGTTTGGCTGATACTGCTTTGAAGACTGCCGATGCAGGTTACTTGACTCGTCGTTTGGTTGATGTCTCTCACGACGTAATCATCAACGAGGAAGACTGTGGTACGCTTCGTGGTTTGGTTTGTACAGAGTTGAAAAACAATGAAGAGGTTGTTGCTTCTTTGTACGAGAGAATATTAGGTCGTGTTTCTGTACATGACATTCAACATCCGTTAACAGGAGAAATCATTGTTCGTGCTGGTGAGGAAATTCGTGAGGATGCAGCACAGATTATTCAAGAGTCTCCTATCGAACGAGTTGAAATTCGTTCTGTGTTAACATGTGAATCTAAGAAAGGTGTATGTGCTAAGTGTTACGGACGTAACTTGGCTACTGGTAGATTGGTACAAAAGGGTGAGGCTGTTGGTGTTATCGCTGCACAGTCAATCGGAGAGCCAGGTACTCAGTTGACATTGCGTACGTTCCACGTCGGTGGTGTTGCAGGAAATATTGCTGCTAACTCAGGTATTACATCTAAATATGATGGTCACATTGAAATCGATGAGCTGCGTACAATCGACACGGTAGATGATGATAATAAACCAGTTCAGGTAGTGGTTGGCCGTTTGGCTGAATTGAAGATTATCGATCCTAATACAAAGATAACTTTGACCAATGCAAACATTCCTTATGGTGCTAAGTTGTATGTGGCAAATGGCTCAGAAGTGAAGAAGGGACAACTTATTTGTGAGTGGGACCCATTCAATGCTGTGATTGTTATCGAAGTTGCAGGTAAGATTAAATTCGAGAATGTTATCGAAAACGTTACCTATAAGACTGAATCTGATGAAACAACAGGTTTGAGAGAGAAAATCATCATCGAGTCTAAGGATAAGACAAAGGTTCCAGAAGCTCATATTGTTGACAAGAAGGGTAATGTTATCAAGACATATAGTTTGCCAGTGGGTGCTCACGTTACAGTTGATGATAACAATGAAGTTCGTCCAGGACAGTTGTTGGTAAAGATTCCTCGTGCTGTCGGTAGTGCGGGTGATATCACCGGAGGTCTTCCTCGTGTGACGGAGTTGTTCGAGGCACGTAACCCATCTAATCCTGCAGTTGTTTCTGAAATCGATGGTGAGATTACTTTCGGAAAAGTTAAACGTGGTAATCGTGAAATCGCAGTTACTTCTAAGACAGGTGATGTGAAGAAATATTTGGTTCCATTGTCAAAACAGATATTGGTACAGGAGAATGATTATGTGCGTGCAGGTACTCCATTGTCTGATGGTGCAATCACTCCATCTGATATCTTGGCTATTATGGGTCCTACAGCAGTACAAGAGTACATCGTTAATGAGGTGCAGGATGTATATCGTCTCCAAGGTGTAAAAATCAATGATAAACACTTTGAGGTGATTGTACGTCAGATGATGAGAAAGGTGGAAATTGAAGATGCTGGTGATACTCGTTTCTTGGAAAAAGAGATGGTTGACAAGCTAGAGTTCATGGAGGAGAATGATCGAATCTTTGGTAAGAAGGTAGTTGTTGATGCAGGAGATTCAGAGAATTTGAAGCCAGGTCAGATTGTTACAGCTCGTAAACTGAGAGATGAAAATAGTGCACTGAAACGTAAGGATTTGAAGTTGGTAGAGACAAGAGATGCTGTTCCAGCTATTTCTTCTCAAGTACTTCAAGGTATTACGCGTGCTGCATTGCAGACGACTAGCTTCATGTCGGCTGCATCCTTCCAGGAAACAACTAAGGTGTTGAACGATGCTGCAATTCGTGGTAAGGTCGATATGCTAGAAGGTATGAAGGAGAATGTAATCTGTGGTCATTTGATTCCTGCTGGTACAGGTCAAAGAGAATTTGATCGCTTGATTGTAGGCTCAAAAGATGAGATGGAAGGCATAATCAATGCACGTAGTGGTAATGTTGTTACTGAAGAGTGATAAAGAATGATTGATATTTTGATAAAGGAAATCAGCGGCATGTTGGTTTCCTTTATCGTTTAAAATTTATACTATGCAAGACAACGAAAACGATAAAATGCCTAAGAACCAGATTAATGTGGAATTAAGTGAAGAAGTGGCTGAAGGTGTATATTCTAATATGGCCATTATCTCTCACTCTTCATCTGAGTTCGTTCTGGATTTCTTAAGAATAATGCCTAATTCAAATAAGGCAAAGGTGAAATCAAGAATCATTTTGACTCCGGAACATGCTAAACGTTTGTTCAAGGCTTTGGAAGATAATTTGCAGAAATTCGAAAATCAGTTTGGTAAAGTTCAACGTACAGAGTCAGGATTCAATCCTCCATTCCCTATAAATTTGACTGGTTCTGGAGAAGCTTAATCGCTCCTGTTTTCTCTTTTGTGTGCTCTGATTTACGAGAATGTGGAGGAGATAGTTGTAGATTTTTTTTAAAAATATTGTTAACAAATAAAAAATAACTATATTTGCATTCTAACACTTTAATTAAAGAATGATAATGAAAAAGATATTGTTAGCTATTTTCTTGGGATCTTTCGTGGCTTCGGCTTTCCCAGCTGAGTACATGAAGGTCTCTCCTGAACGACCAGTATTTGAGGGCCAACGTGTATATAAAATCAGACCAGGCTACTCTCGTAAAGATAAGTTTGATTGGGTTAATTTCAGTGGAGAGTTTGATAATTTCTATTATGAACAAGGATATGAATATACTATCTATGTTGATAAATATGACCCTTCTGCAGATACAATTCATGTAATCAAAACTATTGCACGTGATAATAGTGATGCTTATATGAAACAATTGGAACTTAAGAAAAAACGTGAGGAAAGAGCTGCTGCAAAGGCTGCTGCTGGTAAATAATTCTATATGAATCATTTGGTTGCACCTTCTATGCTTTCTGCGGATTTTTCTAATCTGCAGAAAGATATAGATATGGTTAATAGGAGTGATGCGGATTGGTTCCATCTGGATGTGATGGATGGCGTGTTTGTGCCAAATATCTCTTTTGGTATCCCGGTTATAGAGGCAATTGCTAAACATGCAAAAAAAACCTTGGATGTCCATCTGATGATTGTGGAGCCTGTTAAGTATGTTGATGCTTTTTATAAGGCAGGTGCTGCAGTGATTAATGTTCATTATGAGGCATGCTTACATCTACATTCAACCATTCAGAAAATAAAATCATTGGGTGTTATGGCTGGTGTGACATTAAATCCTCATACACCCGTTTCTTCTTTGGAAGAGATTGTTGAAGATCTGGATCTCGTTATGTTGATGTCTGTTAATCCTGGTTTCGGCGGACAAAAGTTCATTGAGAATACGGTCGATAAAACTCGTAGGTTGAAAGAACTTATTTCTCGCAAAAATTCTCGTGCATTGATTGAAATTGATGGTGGGGTAAACTTCGAAACGGGGAAAAGACTGCTTGACGCAGGTGCTGATGTTTTGGTTGCTGGCAGTTTTGTTTTTGGAGCGAAAGATCCAATTGATACAATTGCAAAACTGAAAACGCTATAGCAAAAAATATAGAGAAACAGAGGCCTATCGAAGCCTCTGTTTTTGTTTTATAGGTGGGTGCTATAAAAAAGTTTGTCACCCCCAAGATTCTTGTTAATGTTTGTTTGTACGGTGAATTTATAGGATTCATCTTTAATCGTCTGTTTTGAACAATATGATTAGAAAAACACCTTTCTTTAGACTTGTTTTGTCCTTGTTGATGGGTATATGTGCGGCTCCTGCACTGCCCGAAAGTATGCCCTTCATCCTTGCAGGAATCTCTTTGTTCGGGATTTGTCTTTGCTCATTTTTCAAGAAGTCATTTGGTTATATGATGAGGAGTGTTCATGGTTTCTCCTTGTGCCTCTTGATTCTATCGATGGGAATGTATAGAACGCAGACAGAAAAGGTTGCCCCTGTGGCTGTAGAACAGATCGTGACAGAGAATGTTGTGGCGAAAGTGATGAGTGAACCATTGGAGAAAAATAAAACAATAGCTGTCGATGTGAAAATGATTTCACAGGAACTCCCAACGAATGTGCAGGTACAGTTATATATCAAAAAAGACACACAGAGCTGTGCATTGCATAATGGTGATTGGATTGCTCTTCAATCAGCGGTTTTTTGTCCTCGTCAGAGAATAGATGGAGCGGACCAGCAGTACAAAAAGAAGAATCTATCAGGAAGTTATTTTGTCTCTTCCCGACAGTGGCATTTTGTATGTCATACATCAGAACGATGTCTTATGTATCATGCTCACATGGCGCAAAAAAGACTGGTGAAAATATTTATGAATATGGATATAAAAGGGAATGAGTTGTCTGTCCTGTCAGCCCTTACGATAGGCGATAAATCTATGCTGAGTAAAGATTTGAAGAATGCTTATTCCACGACAGGTGCCAGTCATATCTTGGCTGTCAGTGGTTTACATGTAGGAATCGTCTTTTATGTTTTTTCTCATCTGCTAAGTATATTGTCCAGATCAAAAAGTACGGGAAAAATCAGAATCATTGTTTCCTTGATTGCTTTGTGGGTTTTTGCCTTTGTGACAGGACTTTCCCCCTCCGTGGTTCGGGCGTCGATTATGTTGACGATGGCTTCACTGACTGTCTTGTTGAATCGGAAAAGTCAGATATTCAATACGGTTTTTGCTTCAGCCTTTTTGATGTTGCTGTATTCCCCTGCATATCTTTATGATGTGGGTTTTCAATTGAGTTTCTCGGCCGTCTTGTCGATCTTATTGTTCCAGAAGCCTATATATGAATCGTTTGTGGTGCGGAATAAACTGTTAGATAAGATTTGGGCAATGTCGTCCGTCTCTTTTTCAGCTCAGTTAGGCACGTTGCCTCTTTCATTGTATTATTTCCATCAAGTAAGTAATCTGTTTGGGCTCTCTGGCTTGCTGGTGATTCCTTTGTCTGCTGTTATTATCTATTTGTCGATTGGTGTATGGTGTATGAATGCGGTACCCTATGTGGGAGTGGGGTTGGCATACATATTGCAAAGGATAACCATGTTGATGAATAGTGCGATACAAACGATGGGAACTTGGGGATTTGCAGTGCAATCAGATATTCAGTTTGGATGGTTGGATGTTGTGCTTGTTTATTGCATATTGATTGCCTTGTGGATGTTTGTACACAAGCAATCCTTCCGATTGCTATTTTCTTTTTTATTTGTTGTATTTCTTTATGCGGGATATCAGACTATAAATAAAATATTTTGTAACTTAGCAACCTAAAAATAGTTGTATATGATTACGAAGATTATAAAAGAAGATTTGATTCAAAAAGCCAAGGAGGAGATAGAATCCGTTAATGATATTGTGATAGTATCTCATGTCTCTCCGGATGGTGATGCCGTAGGGTCTTCTTTAGGTTTTTATAATTTCTTGACAGATATATTAGATAAGAATGTAACTGTGATTGTGCCTACGCAAGTACCTGATTATTTCAGGTGGATGCCGGGTGCCTCTAACATACTTGTCTATTCAGATGAGAAGGAACAATGTGATGAAAAGATCAAGAATACAGAGTTGATTTTTGCACTGGATTTTAACAATTTGAAGAGAATCGGGGATATGGCTTTTGTCGTGGCTGATGCGCCGGCAAAAAAGATTTTAGTGGATCATCATTTGGATCCGGGAAATTTTGCCAATGTGATTATCTCATATCCTGATATTTCATCTACTTCGGAAATGATTTTCCGTTTGATTTGCCGTATGGGTTATTTCACAGACATGACGCAGGAGTGTGCGGAATGTATTTATACGGGTATGATGACGGACACCGGCTGTTTCACTTATAATTCCAATCAGACAGAGATTTATTTGATCATCTCTGAGTTGATAAAGAAAGGAATTGATAAAGATGAGATCCATCGAAGAGTATATGATAATTATTCGGAAAATAGATTCCGAATGATGGGCTATTTGTTGTCTGAAAAGATGAAAGTTTATCCAGAATATGGTACTGCGATGATGTATCTGACAAAGGAGGAATTGAAACGTTTTGATTATAAGCCAGGGGACATAGAGGGATTTGTTAATATGCCGATGTCTATAAAGGGAGTCGTTTTTTCCGCTTTGTTCAGAGAGGATGAATCGAAAATAAGGGTCTCATTCCGTTCTCAAGGAGATGTTGCTGTGAATGAATTCGCAGCGGAATATTTTGATGGAGGGGGACATAAAAATGCAGCGGGTGGACAATTGTTTGTTCCGATGGATGAGGCAATTCGTATGTTTGAAGAGAAACTTCCGATATTAGCTGATAGCCTAAAAAAAGAAATAGAAAAACAGAGTAAATACTAATGAATCTTTTGTTTAAATATTATAGTGTTTTTTTGCTCTTGTTGCTTTCATGCTCGTCGCCGGCACCTCAAGTACCGTACAATAAATTGGAGAAGGACCAGACAAAGGAGAACTTGGTCGAAATGAATAGAGAGTTTTATCTGATTGAAGACAGCTTGATTCAGGTGTATGTGGATTCATCTAAAATAGACTTCACAACATCTAAGAGTGGAATGCGTTATTATATTGAAGAGGAAGGATTTGGTGAATCTGTGAAATCAACAGATAATGTTACGTATAGATACACCGTGTCGCAGTTGGATGGAGAGGTGTGTGAGCAATTGAAGAATGTTGTGAAGACCTCTAATTTGGAGCGAAACGAGATGGGAAGAGGTTTTCGTGAAGCACTTAAGATGCTGAAACCGTCAGGAAATGGTGTGTTTATTATGCCTTCTTTCTTGGCGTATGGAGTGGTAGGAGTGCCGAATTGTATTCCTGCGTGGACACCTGTAAGATGTGATATTACGTTAATACAAATAGAAAAATAAAAAAAGAAATGAGAAATAATTATTCGAAAAGCTTTGTCCTGAAGAATATAATAGTAGTATGTGCGTGTATGTGTATGAGTCTCCTCGTGAGTTGCAAAAAAACCGAAACTTATGCTGATTATTTGGAGACACAGGAGGAGGCAATAGATGAGTTCATCTTGAAAAATAATATAAAGGTGGTGGGCACAATGCCAGTAGGAGAGACCTCCGAGTGGTTGAGTGATGGACAAAAGGTGTTTTATTTATATAATTCGGGAGATGCTGAGGGACTCTATTATCACCAAATAGAATTAGGTACAGGAGAAATGCAACCGCAGAATAATTATACTGCGATAGTCCGTTATAGAGGAACTAAACTTTCTGGCGAGTTGATTTATGCTTGTACTGTGGATGTAAGTCCAGATCCTGTATCTTTTGTGCTTTTGGATGACGCAGAAGGAGCTACTTTTGCTACAGGTTTTCAGCAAGCTGTGAAAAACTTACGCGTGGGCGGACATTGTCAGGTGATTATTCCTTTCTCTATTGGAAATTCAAGTTTGGTCACTGTGAAAGGTGGTGTTTCTTCAGATGCTAAAAATCGTATCCCGATGTTTTATGATATTTGGTTGGTAGGATTAGAGTAAATGGAGGGCATCAGCAAAAATAGGATTAAGCTAGTTCAGTCTCTTTCCAAAAAGAAAGAGAGAGACGAACGTGGATGGTTTGTTGCGGAAGGACATAAATTGGTAAATGATTTATTGTTGGCTTATCCTTGCGTGATGTTGTTTGCCACATCGGATTATTTGAGTAAGTATAGAGGATTAATCAACACAGATCAAGTGTATGAGGTGGACAAAAAAGAGTTAAACCAGCTCTCTTTGCTTTGTGCTCCACAATCGGTGATCGCTGTCTTTGAAAAGTTGCATCAGGATATAGATAAGAATGTTATCTCGAAGCAACTTTCTTTGATGTTGGATACTATACAAGATCCGGGGAATCTGGGTACGATTGTACGTATAGCAGATTGGTTTGGCATAGAAAATATAATTTGTTCGAAAGATACGGTGGATGTATATAACCCTAAAGTTGTTCAGGCAACGATGGGCGCCATGGCACGTGTGAAAGTACACTATGTGGAATTAGAAGAATTCTTGAGTTCTTTGTCGGATATTCCAGTCTATGGCACATTTTTGGAAGGAGATGATATATATGCGTGTGATTTGAATCCTTGTGGTGTGATCGTGATGGGAAATGAAGGGAAGGGGATATCTCCATCCATAGAAAAATTTATTAATAAAAAATTGTATATACCTAATTATCCTAAAAGTCGGGAAACAACGGAATCATTAAATGTGGCTGTTGCAACAGCCATAACTTGTTCGGAGTTCAGACGTAGGATGAAAATGTAAATGATATGGCAAAGAAATCAAACGGTAAATCGTTGTTGCAACGTCTGAGATTTAAATATAAACTGGCTATTTTAAATGAAAACACGTTGGAAGAGGTGTGGAGAATCCGGTTGTCGAAATTGTCGGTAATAGCTTTGGGATTTTTTGTCGCAGTTGTTTATTTCTTTTTGATTGCTTTTTTGATTATCAAAACTCCGATGAGAGGCTTTCTGCCAGGTTATACGGAGAATCTTAACTTAAAGAACCAGTTGACTTTGAATTCTCTTGTCGTGGATTCACTTGCGGAAGAGGTTGAATATCAAACTAAATATGTGATGGCTATGCGTGCTATATTGGCCGGTGACATAAAGGTCGATTCGTTGATGAGTAGTGATTCTGTTAAGGCTGTATCGTTGGATTACTTGCTGGACGCATCGGAAAAAGAACTTGCTTTCCGTGATTCTTATGAGGCTGATGAGGCTCTTTCTGCCTCTTTGGGTATGAATGGCTCAAACGAGGTGAAGAATTATCTGATGCAGTCTCCTGCCAAAGGACGTACACTTGAAGCCTATAACCCTAGGATGAAATTATATGGTGTCACCCTCTCGGTTGAAAAGAACTCCAGTGTCTCTTCTGTCTTGGATGGGGTCGTGATATCCTCTGAATATTCAATGAATAATCTCTATATAATGACGATTCAGCATCCTGATAATATTATCTCTGTCTATAAGACGAAACAACCGTTTATGAAACGGCAAGGGGATAAGGTTCATGCAGGTGAAATCCTGTTGACATTCAGAACAGAGTCTGATTCTTATCTGGAATTTCAATTATGGAAGGATGGCGTTCCAATGGATCCTCAATCGTTCATTACATTTTAATAGATCAGTATGAAAAAAAAACAGATAGCAATCCTTGGATCTACAGGATCTATTGGAACACAAGCATTAGAGGTCATAGATGAAAATCCTTCATTGTTTGAAGTCTATGCCTTGACCGCTAATAATAATTCAGACCTGCTAATCGAACAGGCACGTAAGTTTCAGCCAGAAATGGTTGTCGTGGCAAATGAAGCAAAGTATCAGACGGTAAAAGAGGCGTTGGCTGATATGCCTATCAAAGTGTTTGCTGGATCCCAATCTCTTGCAGATGTTGTTGAGTCAGAACCTATTGACATGGTTTTGACCGCTATGGTTGGCTATGCAGGATTGTATCCTACCATCAAGGCAATAAAGGCTCATAAGACAATCGCCTTGGCGAATAAGGAAACATTGGTGGTGGCGGGTGATCTGATTTGCCGTTTGGCAAAAGAAAACAATGTAGCAATTCTGCCGGTGGATTCAGAACATTCTGCGATATTCCAGTGCTTGGCAGGTGAAATATCATCTATAGAAAAAATATTATTGACAGCATCCGGCGGACCATTCCGTGGTAAGGATCGAGCCTTCCTGCAACATGTCACTCCAGCTGATGCATTAAAACATCCGAACTGGTCGATGGGGGCTAAAATCACAATCGATTCAGCTTCTATGATGAATAAAGGGTTTGAGGTGATAGAGGCTAAATGGTTATTTAATGTCACTTCTTCACAGATAGAGGCTGTGGTTCATCCTCAGTCGTTGGTTCATTCCATGGTGCAGTTTCAGGATGGATCCGTGAAGGCTCAATTGGGTTTGCCGGATATGAAATTACCTATTCAGTATGCATTTGCTTATCCGGTTCGTTTGAAAAATAACTATCCGAGGTTGGATTTCTTCACGAATCAAACACTAACATTTGAAAAACCAGATCTGAATGTGTTCCGGAATCTGGCATTTGCTTATGCGGCAATGGAGAAAGGCGGTAATATGCCTTGCATCTTAAATGCGGCAAACGAGGTGGTGGTGTCGAAGTTCCTACATGAGGAAATAGGTTTTTTGCAGATGTCTGATGTCATTGAGGAGACAATGCAGCTGACTACTTTTATTCCACAACCGACATACGAGGATTATGTGAAAACAGATGATCTGGCACGTCAAAAAGCAAGTGAAATCTCTTTGAAATATAAATTATAACCAGAAAATAGTATTATATGCAGATTCTTGTACAACTTCTTCAATTCTTTGCAAGTCTATCTCTTTTAGTTATTGTTCATGAATTTGGACATTTCCTAATGGCTAAGTTGTTTAAAGTTAGGGTGGAGAAGTTTTATCTATTTTTTAATCCATGGCTCACGTTATTTAAGTTCAAACCTAAGAAAAGCGAAACTGAATATGGTGTCGGTTGGCTGCCATTGGGTGGATACGTGAAACTGGCAGGTATGATTGATGAATCGTTGGATGAATCTCAGATGAAGAGAGATCCTCAACCATGGGAATTTAGAACCAAACCAGCTTGGCAACGACTGTTGATCATGGTGATGGGCGTGGTGTTCAACTTTTTGTTGGCTTTGTTTATCTACTCTATGATTGCTTTCCATTATGGTGATAGTTATATTCCATTGAGGGAGATGAAGGATGGTATGGAGTTCAGTGAGTATGCTCAGAAAGTTGGATTCAGGAATGGAGATATTTTGTTGCGTGCAGATTCTACCGAACTGATTGCGTTGGATAATGAGTCTGTACATGCCTTGTTGGGAGCAGATCATGTATGGGTGCTGCGTGATGGAAAACAAGTGATGATTGATCTGCCCGGTGATTTTGCGGATAATATTATTTCCGAAAATGTTTCGTTCGTTGGATGTCGATATCCTTTCGTAATCGATTCTGTTATGCCTGATTCAAGAGCCGACCGCGCAGGATTGATGGCGGGTGATAGCCTTGTTGCTATTGTTAACTTGCAAAATGATACATTGGTGGATGGATATGTGTCTTCTGCAATCTCTTATTTCGCTAAGAATAAAAATTTTCCTGTGATTGCACGTGTTTCTCGAAATGGACAGATTGAGGATTTGGTGGTGACGCCTAATGCAGATGGTAAGATAGGTGTTTACATGAAATCTTTGTATGCCTACTACCCTGTGAAAGTGATTCATTATGGATTCTTTGAATCATTTGGAGTCGGTGTCCGTAAAGGATCTAGCCTGCTGTTTAATTATGCAGGAGATATGAAATATGTGTTTACTACATCCGCAGGAAAGCAAGTGAGCGGTTTCATGACGATAGGAAGCCTTTTCCCTTATCCTTTCAATGCTTATTCATTCTGGCAGATAACAGCTTTCTTGTCGATTATCCTGGCTTTCATGAATATTTTGCCAATTCCTGCATTGGATGGAGGACATGTGTTGTTTTTAATCGTTGAGGTGGTGACTCGCAAGAAACCAAGTCCTAAGTTCTTGATGAAAGCTCAGATTGTTGGTATGGCGATTTTGTTTGCTTTGATGATTTATGCAAATTTGAATGACTTCTTCAAGTTCTTTAGTTGATATAGGTGGTTATCTTTATAGAACTATACATTCTCCTTTGGCGAATCTTTATTTTGCCAAAGGATTTTTGCTTTAAAGAGTGAATTGAATTTGAATGTTATGCATAGTTTATGTATATTTATTAGATAATAATGAATAATTATTACGGAATCCGTTTATGTTTGAAAATAAATACATTTTTATTGGGCGGATGTGTGTGTTTTTTTTAAATTTGCAATTCAGTTGTGTTGTTTTGAAACATATAAATTTATTAAATAAGACCAATAATTATTATGGCTAAAGTTGAAGATTTGGACCAAGTGGTGGTTCGTTTTTCTGGCGATTCCGGAGACGGAATGCAATTGGCTGGAAACATTTTCTCTACGATTTCCGCTACAGTGGGTAATGACATCTGTACTTTCCCTGATTATCCGGCTGATATTCGTGCCCCACAGGGATCTCTAACGGGAGTTTCAGGCTTCCAAGTTCACATCGGCGCTAATAAAGTTTTCACACCGGGCGATAAGTGCGACGTGCTTGTTGCGATGAACCCGGCTGCTTTGAAGACGCAATATAAGTTTTGCAAGCCTACGTCTTGTATCATCATCGATACGGACTCTTTCAAGGAGGCTGATTTGAAGAAGGCTAACTTCGAGACATTGGACGCCATCGCTGAGATGGGTATCAAGAATGATGTCATCGCAGCTCCTATCACCTCTATGGTGAAAGATTGTTTGGCGGATTCAGGCATGGATCCAAAGGCGATCTTGAAATGTCGTAACATGTTCGCTCTCGGTTTGGTTTGCTGGTTGTTCAACCGTGATACCAACATTGCAGCTAATATGTTGAAGGAGAAGTTCGCTAAGAAACCTGGCGTGGCTGAATCTAACATTAAAGTGATTCAGGCAGGTTATGATTACGGACACAACACGCACTCTTCTGTTTCTCACACTTATACGGTTGAGACGAAGTCCGCTAAGAAGGGTGTCTATATGGATATCAATGGTAACAAGGCTACCGCTTATGGTTTGATCGCAGCAGCTGAGAAGGCTGGCTTGAAACTATACCTTGGTTCTTACCCTATCACGCCTGCTACGGATGTTCTTCATGAACTTTCTAAACATAAATCATTAGGTGTTACAACCGTTCAATGTGAGGATGAGATCGCTGGTTGTGCTTCTGCACTTGGTGCTTCTTTTGCTGGTGCATTAGCTTGTACTTCTACTTCAGGTCCTGGTATCTGTTTGAAGTCTGAGGCGATGAACTTGGCTGTCATCATGGAATTGCCTTTGGTGGTTTTGGATGTTCAACGTGGTGGACCTGCTACGGGTCTTCCTACGAAGTCTGAACAGACTGACTTGCTTCAATGCTTGTTCGGACGTAATGGTGAGTCTCCAATGCCAGTGATCGCCGCTACCTCTCCAACAGACTGTTTCGATGCCGCTTACATGGCTTGTAAGATTGCTTTGGAGCACATGACTCCTGTTGTTTTGATGACAGATGCTTATGTGGCAAATGGTTCTGGTGCCTTCAAGTTGCCTAACTTGGCTGAGTTCCCTGCTATCAATCCTCCATACGTTCCAGAAGAGATGAAGGGTACATGGACACCATATATGCGTAATGCAGAGGGTTCACGTTACTGGGCTGTGCCTGGTCGCGAGGGCTTCGAACATATCTTAGGTGGTTTGGAAAAAGATAATAAGACGGGTGCCATCTCTACGGCTCCTGAGAACCACGACTTGATGACTCGTCTCCGTGCTGAGAAGGTGGAGAAGATTCAAGTGCCTGACTTAGTGGTGGAAGGTGATGAGAAAGATGCAGAGTTGCTGATCGTTGGCTTCGGTGGTACTTACGGACACTTGCATGCTGCGATGGACGAGATGCGTGCTGCTGGTAAGAAAGTCGCTTTGGCTCACTTCAAATATATCAACCCACTTCCAAAGAACACAGCTGCTGTCTTGAAGAAATATAAGAAAGTGGTGGTCGCTGAGCAAAACATGGGTCAGTTGGCTGGTTGGTTGCGTATGAAGGTGGATGGCTTTGTTCCTTATCAATTCAATGAGGTGAAAGGTCAACCTTTCATGGTGGCAGACTTGGTCGAGAACTTCACAGCAGTGTATAAAAAATAAGTATAACCGATATAAAATCAATATATTATGAGCGAGTTAACCGCAAAAGATTTCAAAAAGGGCCAACCACGTTGGTGTCCGGGTTGTGGAGACCACTTTTTCTTGGCATCCCTTCAAAAAGCAATGGCTGAAATAGGCATTGCTCCATGCGATACAGCAGTAATTTCAGGTATCGGTTGTTCAAGCCGTTTACCTCACTATATGGCTACATACGGTATGAATACTATTCACGGTCGTGCTGCAGCAATTGCTACAGGAGCAAAGATCGCTAATCCTAAGTTGACGGTTTGGCAGATTTCTGGTGATGGTGACGGATTGGCTATCGGTGGTAACCACTTTATCCATGCAAATCGTCGTAACATCGACATTAATATGATTCTTTTGAACAATCGTATCTATGGTTTGACAAAAGGTCAATACTCTCCAACATCACCTCGAGGATTCGTCAGTAAGTCATCTCCTTATGGTACCGTTGAAGATCCATTCCGCCCAGCTGAGTTGTGCTTCGGTGCACGCGGTCATTTCTTCGCTCGTGCCGTTGCAACAGATGCTGCAGGTACAATCGAGGTGTTGAAGGCGGCTCAAGCACACAAAGGTGCTTCTGTATGTGAGATTCTTCAGAACTGCGTTGTGTTCAACGATGGTATCCACGGAAGCATCTACACACCAGAGGGACGTAAGAAGGATGCTATCTACTTGCAACATGGTAAACCAATGATTTTCGGTGAAAATAACGAGTTTGGTTTGATGCAGGATGGTTTTAACATTAAGGTGGTTAAATTAGGTGAGAATGGTATTACAGAGAAGGATCTCTTGGTACACGATGCACACTGTGAAGATGCTACTCTTCAGTTGAAGTTGGCTTTGATGGAAGGACCAGACTTCCCAGTTGCATTGGGTGTGATCCGCGATGTTGAGGCTCCAACTTACAATGATGCTGTTGATGAACAAATCGAAGATGTTAAGAGCAAGAAGAAGTATCATAACTTCCAAGAACTTTTGATGACAAATGATACTTGGGAAGTGAAATAATCCACTTCTAAAAAAATAGAGTAGGGCATTCCTCTTTTGAGGTATGCCCTTTTTGTTGTGATGGTAAATTCATCTACTACACGGATGTAAGTGATGTCTGAACAAGCGAATTGAAACAAAAATCTTACCTTTTGCTCAATTATTACCTTCCTATTGATGATAAACATGCTAAAATTGCATATCTGATTTTTTTTATCGATTGAAGTAAAACCTAATATTTTATATCATGAAAATGCTTTATAAAATTACGATTCTAACTGCGATTGGCGCGATGTTATCAGCATCTGTTGCAGCGCAGAGTCTTCCTGGTGTCAAAAGCACCATCAAGGTGAACGGGAAGGACCGTACGATTGATGTCTATGCACCAAGTGGAATGGGAGAAAACAGACCTATGGTTATTTCCGCTCATGGTATGGGGCAGGATATTGCTTATCAGAAACAACAGTCTCGTTGGGACCAAGTGGCCGATACGGCGAAGTTCCTCGTTGTCTATCCCCAGTCTAATGGATCTACGTGGGATTTGAGTGCCAATGGCGCTGATATTGCCTTTATCAAGGAAATTATTAAGCAAATGAGTTCCAAGTATAAAATCGACTTGAAACGTGTCTATATGTCAGGCTTCTCTATGGGTGGTATGCTCACCTATTCTGTGGCAAACAACATGGCAGACCAGATTGCTGCTTGCGCTCCTGTCTCTGGTTACCCAATCGGTGATTTGACAGCCAAGCCTTCCCGTCCGATCGCCATCATCCATACCAATGGTGATGCCGACGACGTGGTGCACTACGAGCCTTGGAAGGGTCAATTCAACGGTATGTATCAGGAACAACAAGGTGCTTATGCACAGGCACAAGCTTGGGCAAAAGCAAACGGTTGTGACGACACACCTATTGAGTCAGTCATTGACGGTGCTGCCACTCGTTATGTGTGGAAAAACGGTAAGTGTGGCGTTGAGGTTTGCTTGAATAAGATCTATGGCAAAGGTCACTGGCCTTCTAACGACAGGTATCACTCGGTTCGTGAAATATGGAGATTCCTTCGTCGCTTCTCGTTAGATTGTGGTTCTTCATCAGTAGAACCCGTTGAACCAGAAGTGGCAGGTCCATACAATGAAAAACCTGCATCCATTCCAGGTAAGATTGAGGCTGAGGAATACGACCTCGGCGGACAAGGTGTCGCTTATAGCGATGAGGATTCTGAAAACCGTGGCGAGGCTTTCCGTAACGACGGCGTGGATATTTACGCGGCTGCGACAGGTTATTCTATCGGTTACAACCAAGAGGGCGAATGGCTGAACTATACGGTCGATGTGAAGGAGACCTCCAAATATACGGTTTCCATCTCTGCTGCTACGGATAACGCTACTGCTTCCTGCCAACTCTTCATTGATGGCAAAGCTATTACCGGTGAAATTTCCGCTCCTAATACAGGTAGCTTCAAAGATTACAGAACTGTCATCGTACGCACAAGTGAAATCTCGGCTGGTCAACACACACTGCAGCTGAAGATTACCAGCAGTTGGCTCGATATCGATTACATGACGTTCGAGAAGTACGAGTCGAATGGTAATGACCCTTATGATGATAATGGATGTGTGATTGGTAAGCGTGACGATGTTGAGTTGGCTTCCGTCTTCTCTTCCATCGCTCTAAGCAATGTGAACCCTAAGGTGAAACCTGCACCCAACCATAATCCGATCATGACGCAACGCTATGGTGCAGACCCTTGCGCAATGGTATATGGCGATTCAGTTTATATCTACATGACCCATGATATCTACGAATACGATAACAATGGTAATATTCAAAAAAATGGATATGGTAAGATTACTGAAATTGTCTGCATCTCTTCTGCCGACCTTGTGAACTGGACAGACCATGGACCGATGAAGGTGGCAGGTCAGGGAGGTATCTCTAAGGCAGGAAACTCATGGGCTCCAACAGCATGTCATGTGAAGATGAATGGCAAGGAACGTTTCTTCCTCTACTTCGCCAACGGAGGTAATGGTATCTATGTCGTAGCCAGCGACACCCCTTACGGACCATGGGAGGATGTGAAGCAAGGACAAGGATTGATCACCCGTTCGATGCCGAACTGTAATGTGGAATGGTTGTTCGACCCAGCAGTTCTTGTTGACGATGATGGTACGGGTTACATCTACTTCGGTGGTGGTGTGCCACAAGGACGTAATGCAGATCCTGGTACCGCACGTATTGCTAAGCTTGACAAAGACTTCATTAACATTGTTGGAACCGCTCAATCATTGAATCCACCATACCTCTTCGAGGATGCAGGTATCAACAAGATTGGAAACAACTACGTTTATTCATATTGTACAAACTGGAACACTAGTGGCAACAACATCGGCATCAACAATGCGGTTATCGCCACAATGATCTCCACTGATCCGATGAAAAATTTCAGTTTCGACCGCAAGGTGTTTGATAATCCATCCAAGTGGTTGGGCGCTAATGGTAACAACCACCACTCGTTCTTCAAGTTCAAGGATAAATGGTACATCACCTATCACAGTCAGTGGATACAGAACCAGATCGGTGTTGAGGGTGGATATCGTAGTTCACATGTTGACTATGCCAATGTGGATGAGTCGGCAGGAAAGATCTTGGGTGTGAATGCAGGTACTACCAAGGGTGTTGATCAAGTTGTTCCCGTAGATGGAACAAAGAACATCCAAGCAGAGTGTTTCGCATGGCAGAGTGGAGTTGAGGTGAACTATGTTGGCAAATCGACCAATATGGCAGTGAAAGGAAAGAATGGATCATGGATTGGACTATGCGGAGTATTAGCAAAGGATGTGAACAAGTTCAGAGCACGTGTTTCCGCTCCATGTGGAGGCGCCATCAGAATTTCGACAGGTTCAGCCAACGGTCCGGTTCTCGGATACTTGAACATAGAGGCCAACAGTTCATTTGAGGAGTTCACCTGTGATTTGACATCAGACATTCCAACAGCGAAAGACTTGTACTTTACTTTCAGTGGAGAGTTGACATTCGATTCATGGAATATGTTCTATGAAGAATCATCGGACAACAGCGAGATTGAGGATGCTACCACTATGTTGACGGTAGTACCAAATCCAGCCAAAGATGTTGTGACAGTAAGCGGATTGACGGTAGGCGAAGTTATCACCATCACATCAGCCTCAGGCGTTATAGAAAAAGTTTTCGTAGCTGAATCAGAGGATGCAGAAGTTGTTGTCTCAGACCTCGCATCAGGTGTTTACTTCATCTCCAATGGAGTAAAAACAGTTAGAGTGATTAAGTACTAAAATTTGTAATATCCATTCGAAGGAGCGATGGCAAATATGTCATCGCTCTTTTTTTTGTGATGAATAAGATAAGGTGATAGTGTTACAAAAAAATGTTACCTTTGTAGGCAGAAAGGAAATGTGATAGCCTTTTGAAAATTGAACGTTAATCTTGTTGTTTGCTAACTACCAAGATGAATGAAAAACATTTACATGTTACAAAAGTATGATTGAAACAAATCGGATAGAATTTAAACGAGAATTGACTCGCGAACTAGACATAGAGCGCGAGGTGGTGGCATTCCTCAATTACCATGAGGGTGGCATACTTTATATAGGTATCGATGATGACGGGATTCCCATTGGAGTACAAGACATTGATGGTGATATACTTCGAGTCAAAGACCGCATCCGTAACGGCATTTCCCCATCACCCATGGGACTGTTTGATGTAATGGTGGAAATAATTGATAATGTAGAAGTTATCAAAATTTTTGTTGCTAGTGGAAGTGAGAAGCCATATTACAAAACAAAATATGGATTATCAGAAAAAGGATGTTTTATGCGTGTAGGTACAGCCGCAGAACCGATGACAAACGCACAAATAGAAGATTTTTATGCACGTAAAGTGCATAATTCTCTAAAAAATGTGGTTTCACCGCGACAAGATTTGACGTTTGCTCAACTTAAGATTTATTACACTGAAAAAGGGTTTCAACTTAACGATAATTTCATCCGTACGCTTGATTTAATGACCGATGATGGAAAGTACAATTATGTTGCGTATCTGCTTGCAGATGAGAATAGTAATTCAATGAAGTTGGCAAAATACGCAGGGACAGATCGTTACGAATTAATCTCTAATAACGAATATGGCTATTGCAATCTGATTACAGCCACGCAGAGGGTGCTTGACAAACTTGATGTCGAGAACAAAATATCTTCCGTAATCACCTCGAAAAGACGTATCGACACACCTCAGTGGGATAAAATTGCTGTTCGGGAGGCGGTTATCAATGCCATTGTGCATAATGACTATTTTTATGGTGCGCCATCAAAGATTGAACTTTTCTCTGATAGATTAGAGATTACATCTATTGGAAAGATTCCTTTAGGATTGAGCAAGGAGGATTTTTTCAGCGGTGTGAGTATGCCACGTAATCGGGAACTTATGCGGGTATTCCGTGATGTGGAGATGGTGGAGGCGCTCGGTTCTGGCATGAACCGCATCATGCGCATTTACGGACGTGAGAACTTTGAGTTTGGAAGCAATTTCATTCGAATAATTGTTCCATATAATTGGAAAGAAGAGGAAACCGGAGTGCCATCTAAGGTAGGAATCGGAAATGAAAGTTCGCAGAAAAGTTCGCAGAAAAGTTCGCAGAAAAGTTCGCAGAAAATAGTAGAGCTTATTATCAAGACGCCGACTATTACGCTTATGGAAATGGCCTCTCAACTTGGACTGACACGCCGAGGAATAGATAAAATCATACAAAAATTGAAGGAATCTGGTGTCATTCGTCGTGTTGGTCCAGATAAAGGTGGGCATTGGGAAGTAATCGAGAAAGGAGAATAAAGAAAATCAAAAAGATTAAAAACATAGACTAATCGAAACTATAGACATTGAAGTTGATAAAAATGGTAATTTTGTGGAATACTCTTCGGATGGGAAAGGATCCCATTCTCACAAATGGTTTATAGAGGATAGTGATTCTATTGGGAGGAAAAGTCACGACAGTTCAAACACGATACTTTTTATGGTATTCACACGGAAGCCACACCAATTGAGGTGAAGGTTCTGCCAAGAGACAGGTCTGCAGGGCCATATATCAGATGTCAGTGCAATTGCAACACGCACGAAGACAGAGAAGTGATAGCCACATTCGAAAGAGCAGAAGATATCTGGGACAATTTGAAGATTGACGGCAAGTCATTAGAGGAAGTACTGGAACGCTCCGAAATCATCACATTGAATTAATTTGGATTTTAGTATTCTGATTAATTTATATAATTTTGTGTCATCGCACCAGTGTTGTGCGAATACAATTTGTCGAATTTAAATTCATTATACAAAACAGAAATATTTTAAACTAACATAGTATTAATCATAGCGTTTGCTATTTATTCAGCACTGCCTCAAAACCTGAGAAATTTTGAAAATGCAATTGCCGAAGAATAAGTCAGCAAGCGTCTGCGCTATGCGTGGACGTTGACTTATCGGCGATTGCGGGCAATCTCAGGGCCTTGAGGCGTGGATAGTCAAATGTCCACGCTTCTTTTTTGCCCTAGCGGATAGCCCGCAAGCTGAGTTAAGGCAAAACGTCATAAACGTAGGTCAATATGGATTTTATAGTCATCTCTTGGGGGTTGTTTGTAGCTTTTGTATCTATGGGAATCGTGTTAATTAGATTAAAAAACAAGCACTTACAGGAAATTCATAACAATATAAAGGAAACATATCCTTTTGCATACAATAACTATCTTCGGAAATATAATATTGTCAAATCTAATATCAGACATTCTGATTTAAAAAAAATAGCAAGTCGGCAAAAAAAAGAATGGGAAGAGGAAGATTTTAAACTTCAACAAAAAATAAAAAGGGAAAAAGAAATTGAAAATCAATGTAAAAGAATTCAAAAAAATTATTCAAAAGGATTCAAAAGGTGGAAGTTGTATAATCGTAACCCATCATGCGACCAAATTGTTTTAAACGAGTGGAAAATAAAAGACTATGAAAGACTTATCAGATTATCCGATAAGTTTGTCAAATGGGAAGAAGAACAACGCAGATATACTGATGAATGCTACCAAGTATCAAAAAGTGCCTTAAATGCTTTTGGACATTACCTTTATGATGTGCCTTTTTTAAAAGTGGATGAAGATGGCAATGAAGTTAGTGGTGAATATAAAGTTTTGCAGTTTTTTGTTGGTTCGTATTGTCTTGAATGTGATTTGGATTATACAGGTTTTGAATCAATTAGAGAGAGGGCAAATCTTATTGAACAATTTAAAAATTGTGAGAGATACTACGTTAGTTCTGTTTCCTTCAAAATAAGAGAGTTCCTTATACAACTTAGTGAAACACATAAACTATCAATTTATTTATGTTCGAACAATACTGGTTGGTCTGTAGAAAATCTTAAATTTCACTATAATAAATTAATAGATTCTCAAATTGTCGATGAAATTAGTAATGGTTTGTCTAAAAAGACATTCAAATATGATTATTATCCAAGATTGAAAAACAGGCATATTGTTATTATTGATATTCAAACAAATAATAACCAATTAAAAACGATTTGTGAGAATATTATAAAAACAAATCAAAAGAAACAGCCTCTGATTACTTACATCAGCCTACTTAAAGAATTTGACAGAAATGAAATGAAATCTTTGATCTATAGGAGGAGAAAGCAAGAAGAGGAGGTACAAAAGGAAAAGGAATCTGAAGAAAAAGGAAAGATAGAATTTAGTAAATTCAAAATAGAGAAATCGAAAATCTTGGAACTATTACAAAATAATGGCATAAAGTGTTTTTATCATTTTACGGCAATTGAGAATTTGGATTCTATTAGGAAACTTGGTGGTTTGTATTCTTGGTGGTATTTAAAACAAAATGCCATTTCTGTTCCTTGTTTGGGAGGTTCTGAATTAGGACAGAGGTTAGATGTGAAATTTGGTTTGCATGATTATGTCAGATTGTCTTTTTGTAATGATCATCCAATGATTTATAGACTCCAACAGACTGGAAAGCAATTAGTATTGCTTAAAATTATGATAGAAGTAGCCACTTTGGAAGATACTCTTTTTTCAAATGTAAATGCTACAGATAGCAACCATAGTCATGGTGGTTCTTTGTCTGATTTACAAAAAGTGAATTTTAATGCAGTGAAGCGAAATTATGTCAGAAGAGATGATGAGGATTTCAAGTTACATCAGGCGGAGATTATGGTAAAGACTTTTGTGCCAATTAAGTATATTATAAATATAGATAGTCCGTTATATATATGATGAATATTTTTATAGCAAATAAAAAACGTAAAGAGGAAAGCATTAAGAAAAAATATCCTAATGCTTCGATTTTTGACATTACTTCAAAATCGGGATATCCGATTTTACAAAGATTGAGTCCATTTTATCCTCATGGGAATATTCCAGTCCCAGGTATGCCAAAAGAAAAAGCGTCGTGTGTCGAAGCAGTGTGGCAGGGGTTGAAAGTATTTGAGGGATGTGGGGTTGATTATACAGTATTGCACAATGATACAATGAAAAATATCAAACGTACTGTTAGAAAGTTTGGGAAGCCTTTAGGACATCAGTATGGAAATCAAATATTAAATTATGCGGATGCTCGTTGGAAAATATATTTGCCAACCTTTTTGTATGTGCTTGAGAATGTTAAATCCGTACAAGAATCGCTTCGAAAAATCAAGGAAAGATTGCAAGAAAAAGATGTGGTATTTCTCGATTATAACACAAATTGCAATGTCTCCGATTATTCAAAACCACTATCGCATGCTTGGCTTGTGAAATTATATCTTGAGGGGAGGTATCCAACAATTGATAACAGAGCAGAATATGAGGCAAAACACAAAAAAAATATAGCTTGTTGCAATAATGTTGATGAACTTATTATCGCAATAGAAGGTCATCCAAAGTTTAACGTAAAAAAACATGGTGATTATATTAAAAAGATAAAACTTATGTCGAAAATTGACATGGCAATCATAATGAAGATGAATGATAAAAAGAAAGATGCATGGAGAACTATTATCAATGATATTCGGCAAAGCCGTTCCTGTGCGGTCCAATTAAATTTTAATTTCTCATGATGTTGATTGACAAATGAACTGTATTGTCGGGCAGAATAAATCATTAAAGCTGAAAATTACCTGATTGTTTGAAAAACCTAAAACAATGTCTGTATTCCCACTTTCTCTCGCAACTGAACCTCCTACTCCTTATGGGAAGACTCTAATTCATAAAAAACAAGTGTTTATGGGTCTATCAAAGCAAGCCGTCCTCAGATGGCTCGCATTGTCTTCATTGCATCCCTCGTGACAGTTTTGTATTGATTGTGTAAAAGATTTTTTGCAATTGAATGTTGCTAGTTTTGATGTTGAATAGCACACACCAATCAACATCGAAGAAATAGGTTGGTTGGGTGCGTAGCAAAGGGAATTGCCGCATGAAAATGTTTCGACCGAAATGTTTTTTGTGCATCTTTGCCTCTGAAAAATGATATTTGTAATGGAAAAGAAAGAAATCACAACCATTCAAAACAAAATCTTACTAATTCGTAACCAGCAGGTTATGTTAGACCGAGACATTGCAGAATTGTATGGAGTGGAGACCAAAGTCTTGAACCAAGCGGTAAAAAGAAGTGCCGAAAGGTTTCCTGATAGATTTATGTTTCAATTGACCAAAGAAGAACAGTCTGAAATCGATTTTTCTTCTTTAAGGTCACAAATTGTGACCTTAAAGAATGATACGGTGAATTTAAGAGGCAAACATTCTAAGTATTTGTCTTATGCTTTCACAGAGCAAGGTGTTGCGGGTTCCTACAATTTTGCTTTCCGTTGAACAATGAGGGATTATTTCTCCTAAAATGTTTTTTTGACCATGTTTTAACTAAAAACCCATAAGAAAAATGATGCCAATAGAAGTAACAACCATCCAAAACAAAATTTTACTGATTCGTAACCAGCAGGTTATGATAGATAGAGACATTGCGGAATTGTATGGAGTGGAGACCAAAGCCTTGAACCAAGCGGTAAAAAGAAATGCCGAAAGGTTTCCTGATAGATTTATGTTTCAATTGACCAAAGAAGAGCAGTCTGAATTCGATTCTTCTTTAAGGTCACAATTTGTGACCTTAAAGAATGATACGGTGAATTTAAGAGGCAAACATTCTAAGTATTTGTCTTATGCTTTCACAGAGCAAGGTGTTGCAATGTTATCATCAGTGTTGCGTAGTCCAACAGCCATTCAAGTAAGTGTCAAGATAATGGACGCTTTCGTCGCCATGCGCAAATTCCTTTTGTCGAATGCGCAGGTCTTTCAGCGACTCGATTCTCTTGAGATACATCGCATAGAATCCGACAAGCGTATTGACGAACTATTCACACGAATGGACCGATATAAAATTGATGACACCCAAGGCATCTTCTTCCAAGGCCAGATATTCGATGCGTACGCTAAATTCCAGAGCTTTATCGCACAAGCCCAGAAAGAGATTGTGCTGATAGACAACTATGTGGACATCACGGTACTCGAACGTCTTTCAACCAAAAACAATGGTGTGGATGTTACCATCTACACCTTGCCCAACACGAGACTGACAACGCAGGATGTACGCAGCTTCAATGCGCAGTATCCTACCCTTACGGTAAGACACACCACATCAATGCATGATCGCTTTCTGATTATCGATAACAGTACCCTTTATCACCTCGGTGCCTCACTTAAAGACCTTGGCAGAAAATGCTTCGCCTTCGAACTGTTTGATGCAGGGTTCATACCTGATATTTTGGCTAAAGTGATATAATAAATTAAAAAAATCTATGATGAAAAAGAAAGAATTAGCAATACACAACGTAGATGATTTCAAAGGAAAAATCTACACGATTCGTGGAGTCCAAGTGATGCTCGACAGTGACTTGGCTGAGATCTATGGCTATGAGGTGAAAAAACTCAATCAGCAAGTCAAAAGGAATATAAATCGTTTTCCTCCAGATTTTATGTTTCAACTGACACGAGAAGAATTGGATTTGGTAAAATCACAATGTGGAGATTTAAACTTGAAGTCACAAATTGTGACTTCAAGTTGGGGAGGCATAAGGAAGCTACCGAATGCTTTTACTGAACAGGGAATTTATATGCTTGCTACGGTTTTACGTGGTGACCTTGCTGACCAACAAAGCATTTTTATAATGCGAGCTTTCCGTGAAATGAGAAATTTTTTGCAAAACAACGCCAGTCTATTCGCAGAAATCGACAACATACAAAAGCATCTCATAGATTCTGACATTCATCATAAAAAACACGACAAGCAAATTGCCGAATTGTTTTCATTGATGGACAAATACAAAGTAAAAGACACCCAAGGTATCTTCTTCCAAGGACAGATATTCGATGCGTACGCTAAATTCCAGAGCTTTATCGCACAAGCCCAGAAAGAGATAGTGCTGATAGACAATTATGTGGATATCACAGTGCTCGAACGCCTTTCGACCAAGAACAGCGGCGTGGATGTCACTATCTACACCTTGCCCAACACGAGACTGACAGCACAGGATGTCCGTAGTTTCAATGCGCAGTATCCTACACTTACAGTAAAACACACCACTTCGATGCATGATCGGTTTCTGATTATCGATAACAGTATCCTTTATCACCTCGGTGCCTCATTCAAAGACCTTGGCAGAAAATGCTTCGCCTTCGAATTGTTTGATGCAGGGTTCATAACTGATATTTTGGCTAAAGTGATATAATAGTTTCATGGGGTGAAAAATCCTCCTTGAACTTTTTTGAGGTCGCAATTTGCGACCTCAAATCTCTTTCAACCTTCCAGATTCTCCATCATCAAAAAATCTTTGAGACGAATATGCTGCACGGTGCTTGTTGAATAATCGTTCTCGTCGTTGGTAATGAGGATTTTCTTACGGGAGTTGTCGAGTTCATTGAATGGTGCAAATTCACGTTTATAAGTGCTCTCCTCAACTACGCTATAAGCCACTTGTACAAAATATTCATATCCGTCCTTCACAGCAAGGAAATCGATTTCTTTGCTGTTCACGTTATACACCATAAGTTGGTATCCCATGTAAATTAGTTCGTTATACACTATATTTTCAAGGTTGTGCGTAATGTCAAAACGGTTGTTGGGCTGACGGATGGAGTTGAAGGCCACATCCTCGTCATATAGTTTCGTGTAGAATTCGAGCTGCTTCTTCGCCTTGGTTGAGTATTGTTCAATCTTTCGGATGACGTATGCTTCTTCAAGATAGTCGAGATATTTCATCACTGTATTTATCGAGCAATCAGTCTTTTGCGATTTCAAATAATTGTGGACGGAATTGGAACTGAAGATACGAGAGTTTGATATGAGCACGTAATTCACCAGCTTTGTGAATATTTCCTTCTTGCGGATGTTATAACGATTGATGATGTCGTTTAATACAATCGTCTCGTCCAAGCTGTTCAGGTAACGGAGCATTTCCTCTTCTCCCTTAAATTCCAGTCTTTTCGGGAATCCTCCATACACAAGATAATCGTTTATCGACACTGTACGGCCGAGTTCTTGAGCATACTCCACAATCTCCTTATATACAAACGGACGTATGGTGAATGAGACATAGCGTCCGCTTAGTTCCTTTGTGAACTCACGCGATAACAGTTTTGAGTTCGATCCTGTAATAAAAAGCGATATATTCCGTAAACGTAGCGAGCGACATGCAAGATTCCAATCCTTTACCATTTGAACCTCATCAAGGAAAACGTAGAACTTTTTTTCTGAAGCAATCTGTTTCTCAATGTACTCGATGAGTTCTATGTCATTGGTGATTTGAGAGGAAATGTGTCTGTCCTCGAAGTTTATGTAGATGATATTCTTCCCTTGTGCTATGAGTTCGTTTTTTATCTGTTCTAACACTACCGATTTGCCACACCGACGTATACCGGTGATGACCTTTATCAGATCGCTTTCATAAAACGGTCTGATTTGTGAAATGTATTTTTCTCTGACTATCATAATCTCCCTACTGAAAACTTTTTACAAATATAGCAAAAGTTTTCACTATACTGAAAACTTTTTCAAAAATCGACAAAAGTTTTCAGTAGACCAAAAGACAAGCCATTCTGATAAATTACTTTTTTCTCTCTATTCAGTTTGTGCACTATCATTTTGTCACCAGATTTTATATTTTTACTTACCATATTCAATTTTTTTCTTATTTTTATTTGTTATTTTAAAAATAATACATCTATTTGTCTTGTTATTGAAAACGAAGATGTTTCACTTTTTCTAATTTACAACTATGGTACTGGGGCTATTTTTTTTTCAGTAGTAACTAGAATTTACATGGAATCAAAAGATTTGAAAAGCAACTATTAATTCAATTCCAATAAATTTACCACTTAAACAAACATTAGTATGAATCGTGGATTACAGACTCCATCTTAAAAACTTTTTATGGATCAGACAGAAAACGGCAGCTAAAAGTCCCAATGTCAACGAATATGCAATGAGGATTTTTTTTTTACAAAATTTTTTATTAGTCCCTACCTCATCATTTGCAAATTTCCACTCTGAATGTTTTCCTCTTACCATCCTAGGATATTGTTTAAAAATAACATACCTTTGTCATTAATTAATTAGGTTTCAGATATGATTTTTTTGATAATTCACCTTTGGCTTTCTATCACATCACTATTGGGAGTGTCTGACGCTCCATGGTTTTTTAGTGATGAAAAGTATGCTACAGGCAAGTCGGACGAGGTGAATAGTGTCATTAATTCATACGAGGATCAGAATTCCAACACACTAACAGATGGCACGCAACTTCCTTCTGACTTTTTATTGAATGCGAAGGATTCGCAACAGTTGGGAAATTCTCGTCCTACGCGTTCCCATTTTTTGGGAGGTGGCAAGTCTAACAAGTTTTCTACTCATTGGACTACACATCAACCATATTGTTTTTCTTACCTTTCATATCTATCCTTTCACAGCATCTGTCTTGAGGTGCAAAGAAGGAGTGCGTCTCCTCGCTTGTGTTATGTCATTGCGTTGAGACGCATTCTTTGTTAGGTGCGATTTCCCTTGCATTAAGAGAAATCATTTTATTATACCTAACAAAAATTTAATCAAAAATGGCAAACATAAAAAGTTTACGGATGTGGAACGACATCTGTGCTGATACTCGTGTATGCATCAGTAAATCGTGGTTCGGATTAAAAACCGTAGTAAAATGTGCAACTACAGGAAGCGTTATCGAACCCAAGAAAGTGCAATTGAACCAGCAAGACGGAGACCGATTGCAACGAATATTACGCGCATCTTCCGAAAATTTAACACAGGCGGTTGAAGACTTCCATTTAAAAGAATCTTATAATGGGCATTATCTCTTGGAGGCTTGTGTTTCAAAGGATAAAACGTATGTCGCAATGCAATTGTTACAATTCAAAAACTTTGATTATGAAGCAGTAACAACTGTATTTATTTATGAAGGAGATGAAGCGAAAGTTATTAGTCGAATATTTTAATTTAACGGTTCGTCGTCCTTTATGACGACGAACCATTTTCAATTGTTCTAATTCAAATACAGAAAATTTCATCGAGACACAAATTATAAATACTACAACCACCTTCTATGTCTTTAACATCAGAGAATATAGTTTTCATTGGATCTATACTCATCGTCGTGAGTATTTTTATTAGCAAATGGGGGTATCGATTTGGCATTCCCACACTTCTGTTGTTTTTGTTTACGGGTATGCTTTTCGGAGTTGATGGATTGGGTTTAGAATTTGACAATTATGAGAATGCACAACTTATAGGGATGCTTTCTCTCAGCGTCATTTTATTTTCAGGAGGAATGGATTCTAAATTTCGTGAAATAAAACCTGTATTACCACAAGGTTTGGTTCTTTCCACATTTGGTGTCATGTTGACTACAGGTTTCACGGGACTACTAATCTATTTTTTGTCCGAATGGACAGGTTTGGACATCAAGTTGTCACTGCCTCTCTCTATGCTATTGGCAGCAACTATATCATCAACAGACTCTGCTTCCGTTTTTAACCTTTTGCGTTCTCAACATATCGGATTAAAACACAATTTGCGTCCGATGCTTGAATTGGAAAGCGGTTCGAATGATCCTATGGCATATGTTTTAACAGTTGCTCTGGTTGAGACGATTGCTTCTGCCGACAAGTTTTCAGGCTTGGGACTAGTGCTGGAAATCATAATTCAATTAGTGATGGGTGGTGTGTTAGGTTATTTTCTCGGACGTATTCTTGTATGGCTAGTGAACCATATCAATCTTCCGAACCCTTCGCTCTACTCTGTATTGGTGCTGAGTATGATTTTTATTATATTTACCCTCACAGACCAATTAGAAGGAAATGGTTATTTGTCGGTTTACGTAGCGGGATTAGTGGCTGGAAATGGTCGGATGTTTTATAAACGAGAAACAAATGCATTCATGCAAGGCGTTACGTGGCTTCTTCAGATTGTCATGTTTCTTACACTCGGACTACTCGTCAACCCCCATGAAATGTGGAGTGTTTGGTTTGTTGCACTTGCAATAGGTTTGTTTATGACGTTTGTTTCACGTCCTGCAGCAGTTTTTCTCTGCCTTGCGCCATTCCACGTACCTACAAAGGCAAAACTATTTTTATCCTGGGTGGGATTGCGAGGCGCAGTTCCTATCATTTTTGCAACATATCCTATCATTGCAGGAATCGAAGATGCAAATTTTTTATTCAACGTTGTCTTTTTCATTACAATTCTCTCTTTGTTATTACAAGGAACTACCATTGCAACTTGTGCTAAAAAACTAAATCTTGCCATAACTGAACCTAAGGAAGGCAATGATTTTGGTATTGAATTACCCGAAGAATTGGAATCTCAACTCTCTGAAATAACGCTGACAGAAAATGATTTCATCTATGGAAATCATTTGTCAGAAATGAAATTTCCAGAAGGCATGTTGGTTATGATGGTGAAACGAGGCAATAGTTATATTGTTCCCAATGGAAAATTGGAATTGCAAGCAGGAGACATTTTGTTGACTATTGCTCATCAAAACAAGACATCTCCCAGCGCTTAATTTCATAACTGAGGTGAGTTATATAAACTTGTTTCGCACGCAAAAAATCCATCAACCCTCAATTTTTTTGTTCAGATGGTGTGTTTATAGAACTCTCCTATATATCTTTGCATTGTTAAACACCGTCAAGGAACATGGCAAAAATTTTCAGTCTCATCAATCATATAAAAGAAGCAATTAACAATATGACGGAATGGAGTATCAAGCATTACAACAAATGTTTAAACTTCGACTACGACTGCTTCCGTCAAAACAAATTTTCATGGAAAAAGATTCCTCTGATTTTTCTCCATTCATTCATAGACCATGAGGCATCAACAAAAGCTTCGGCCCTTACCTTCCTCACCTTTACATCCACGCTTCCTTTTTTGGCGCTGATGTTATGTGTGTTGCAAGGATTCATCAATTCCGATATTATCATTTCAGCCCTAACAGGAATGTTTCCCTATATGGACAAAGCCATCACTGATGTCTTCTCTCTTGCTGACGACTACATCAAAGAGTCATCATGGAGAGGAAACGTAATTGTATTAGGCGTTATGCTATGGTGCACCTACAGTTTGTTTTACAGCATCAATCATAATTTGAATCGGATTTGGGGAGCACAAGACCGTTCCATAGAAGAACGATTGCGATTTTACACTGTCATTTTCGTCATCATCGGAGTCTCTCTGCCCGTGTCATTACCTATACTCAACTACATACATAATCCACTGGTTATAAAGTTGGTCCTGTATGGTTTGGCTTTCCTTGCCTTCTTAGGTGTTTTCAAGTTCTTCCCACATACCAATGTCAGTATGGCAAGTGCCTTTACCTCCACCTTCTTTTTCATGATTCTTTTATGGATCCTGAACACAGGCTATATGATTTTGTTCGACACCATAGAGGGTTCTTATCTGAAAAACTACGGTTCTACCTTTGCCATCATCTTCATCACCATGGCATGGGTTCACTTTATGTGGATCATCTTTCTGTTGAGTGCTTCCATGGGAAGCTCCATCGACAGACAGGGAAACTATACATTCGTGAAAGAGGTGAAAGAGTTGACTCCTCAATACATGCACTTTTTAATGGTTGCCATCGCTTCCATCATCTACAAAAAATGGCATGAACAAAAGATGGAAACACAACCCGACGAGATTGTCAAAACATTGAATATCCCATATCCTCTTTTTCAAGACATCATCAATCAGCTTGTTGCTGCTAAAGTGATTAAACCCCATGAGGAGTCGGAGAACAATATCTATCGGTCATGGATCATTGGCAGACAGGAGGATCTTTCTATTCGCGCATTGCTCGACAATATTGACAACCACGGAACCGACCACCTACTTGCATTCGATTACAAGCAGAATATCCAAGTGAATGGATCTCCGTTGTGGCCGGAATTTCACACCGCTTATCAGACATTCTACCAAACGAGCTTGGACACCAAGCTGTATGACATCAATGTAATGCAGACGGATGTGGAGTGAATGTTGAAAAAGGGAAGGGGAGAGATCACCGTCTCAAAATAGTGATAATCAGTTGTCTTTAATTGTATCGACATACTCAATTGAAAAAAATATATCTTTGTCATGTATTAATAAAAGTTATCGTATGCATCTTTTGATGATTCGCCTTTGTCTGGTCTTTGCAATCTTGTTTGGATTGCAGGATGCTCAGTTGAGTGTCGGGTCTGTTTGTAGTATAACAGACAGACTGACGGAGGATTGTGTTGTCAATTCGTATGATGAGCTTGATTATGGTGTGCTGAATGATGGTGTGCAACAGCCATCTGGATATTTACAGAATGATGGGGATTCTCAGCGGTTGGAACGTTCTCGGTCAGAACGAACACTCTCCTTCGGAGGGGGTAAGCCTGGCCGTTTGTCGAATCATTGGGAGGCTCATTGTTCTTATTGTTTTATTTATCTTCCATGTTTGTTTCTCCTTTGTCTCTGTCAGAAGGTGCGGAGGAGTGGTGCGTCTCCACGTTATTATTTTGTTATTGCGTTGAGACGCATTCTTTGTTAGGTGTAATTGCTCCTATATTGAAAAAAATATTCCTAACAAAAAATCAAAAAAATGGCAAATATAAAAAGTTTACGGATGTGGAAAGACATCTGTGCTGACACTCGTATTTATGTCAGCAAATCATGGATGGGTTTTAAAACCTTGGTAAAGTGTGCATCAACAGGAAGTGTAATTGATGCGAAAAAAATAGAATTGAATCAGCAGGAAGGTGATTCCTTGTGTCGTGTTTTACATTCATCGACCGAGACGCTATTGAAGACTGTTGAAAACCTCCATCTGAATGAAACACCAAATGGTAATTATATATTGGAGGCTTGCGCCTCAAGAGATGGAACCTATGTTGCACTACTTTTGTTACAATACAAACAGTTGGATTATGAGCCGGTGACTGATGTGCTGGTGTATGAGGGTGAGAATGCTCAAATCATCAGTCGGATGTTGCAATAGACAAGGGGACATTAGGTTGTGTCCTAATGAAATTCCTTACATAAAAAAAGTCGCGCTTCACAACGCGACTTTTCTATCATTATGATTTATACTAATACTACCAAAGACAAAATGTCATTTGATTTTTTTATAACTATATTTAGATGATTTCCCTAATTCTTCCTCTATACGAATCAATTGATTGTATTTGGCCATACGATCGGTTCTTGAAAGTGAACCGGTCTTGATCTGACCTGAGTTTGTGGCAACTGCAATATCGGCAATGGTGGTGTCTTCCGTCTCTCCAGAACGATGTGAAGTAACCGTGGTGTAGCCATGACGATGAGCCATCTCTATGGCATCGAGAGTTTCTGTCAACGAACCGATTTGGTTAACCTTGATCAAGATAGAATTAGCTGCATCCATAGCAATACCCTTTTGCAGGAATTTAACATTGGTCACGAACAAATCATCGCCAACTAATTGACAGCGGTCTCCAATACGTTTCGTGAGTTCCACCCAATTGTCCCAGTCATTCTCATCAAGACCATCCTCGATGGAGTCAATAGGATATTTGCTGATAAGCTGCTCAAGGTAACTGATTTGTTCCTCTGCACTCAGTTTTTTTCCGTTTGGATCCTTCTGCTTGCCATTTTTAAGTTGTTTGTAGTCGTAGAAGTATTTGCCGTTCTCCACCACAGCAAATTCACTTGCCGCGCAATCCATCGCTATTTTCACATCCTTGCCTGGTTCGTAACCAGCGTCCTTTATGGCTTGGCAGATGGAATCAAGCGCATCCTCAATTCCATCAAGGTTAGGTGCAAAACCGCCTTCGTCACCCACTGCAGTAGATAGACCACGTTTTTTAAGCAGTTTGGCAAGATTGTGGAATACCTCAGCCCCGATTCTGACTGCCTCCTTCAAACTAGACGCACCCACAGGACGAATCATAAATTCTTGGAATGCAATCGGTGCATCGGAATGTGCACCACCATTGATGATGTTCATCATTGGCACAGGCAATGTATAAGCATTCACACCACCAATGTAACGATACAAAGGCATATTCAATGCTTTTGCAGCTGTCTGAGCCACAGCGAGAGAAACACCCAAAATAGCATTTGCTCCGAGTTTGCTCTTGGTAGGAGTACCATCGAGATCGAGCATCTTCTGATCAATCGCACGCTGTTGGAAAACACATTCGCCCACAAGTGCTGGAGCAATCACATTATTCACGTTAGCCACAGCCTTTAACGTACCTTTACCTAAGTATCTGTTCTTGTCTCCATCTCGAAGTTCTAGGGCTTCATTCTCACCCGTACTGGCACCCGATGGCACTGCAGCTCTACCCATTACTCCATTTTCAAGTGTTACATCAACCTCTACCGTTGGATTGCCGCGGGAGTCAAGTATCTCACGACCTACAATTTTCTTGATTTTCATTTTGTGTTTTTGTTTAAAGTTAAAGTTTGAACAATCTGTTTTTATTTGTGGCAAAACTAACATGGAACAAATAATAGGACAATCACTCAAAATAGTGATTTTGTATTCGGTTTAATGGCTAATTATGGGGATTAATAAAACATAACTCAACAAAATAATCTGTAATTCAATCAATTATCAAAATTTACATATAGAAATTCATCGTTAAATTACCTAAGTCTGGGGATTCTATTCAAAGAAAAAGACAACTAATAGGGATTGCAGAATCCTCCGAGAAGGCGCATCTTTGCAGTGTTCAAAAACGTACAACGTTCAGAGCGGATGCAAAGGAAAAAAGATGACATAGGAAAGTGCGTTGAGAAAGAGGCAAAAAAAATCTTTCTCAAAAAGGGTTTTGCGAAAACATCGATGCGTGAGATTGCAGAAAAATCGGGCGTCGGATTGAGCAATATCTATAATTACTATGTAAGTAAAGATGACCTTTTTTGTTCCATTGTCGCTCCTGTAGTCAGCGAGTTCAGAGGAGTGATCACCAACTACCACAGTGCGCAAAACGTTGACGTCACACAGCAATGGATGCCGGGCATGGCTGAAAAGACTGCAGCTGAATATAGTTACATCATGCAGAAATACAGAGATCTGCTAAAACTACTACTGTTCAAATCGGCAGGCTCCTCGCTGGCGAATTTCAAGGAGGAGTTTACTGACGAAGCCACCGAGATGATGCTGAAATATATGGATGCGATGAAACAGAAATACCCTTCGCTGAAATGGGACTTCTCGCCTTTCTTCATCCATATAAATGCTGTACAGATGTTCACCTTACTCGAAGAGATCATCATGCACAAAATATGCGCAAAGGATGCGGAACGAATTTTTGTGGAATATGTCAATTATCATAATAACGGATGGAAACAGCTAATTTACAACAACTTACAATAATTAAACAACTGTTATTTATTTTTTTGTGTTTTCATAGTAGGAAGAGGCTCAGAAATGAGTCTCTTTTTTTTGTGAACAATTCTGAATATTGTTCGTTTTTGAAGTCATAACAAATTGAAATTCAAAGAGTAATTAATAATAATATATAAAACATTAAAATTTAACTGATTATGAACATTGAGAAAATCAATTCGCGATTCCGTGCTCTGACTGAGTGGAATCTGAAACACCGGCTATTGACGGTACTGATCTTTGCCGCAGTCTTTATTGTGTCGGCCATGGGTCTGAAACGTATCTACTTCGAAACCTCTTGGGACAGCTACTTTGTGGAGGGCGACCCCATGTTGGAGAAAACGGATGATTTCAAAGCTACATTCGGCAATGACTACTACGTCTCCGTTTTGGTGAAGAATGAAAACGGACTATTCACAAAACAAAATCTCGAACTGATTCGGGAACTAAGTCAGAACCTGATGGACAGCCTTTCCTACTCTGAAAGCATCACTTCCTTGACCGACCTTGAATTCATGATCGGTACAGATGGCGGCATGGAACTCGGTCAGATTGTACCTGACACGATTCCTGAGGATGCGGCTGGTCTTGAGTCCATCCGAGAAAGAGCCTACTCGAAGCCTGAACTGGCAAGAAGGCTGATCTCCAAAGATGGCACCATGTCGTGGATCGTGGTGAAACTTCGTCCTTTCCCAGAAGACTCTGTGTGGAAAGCGGAGGGCAATGAATCGCCCGATATGCTCACCGGACGTGAAGCGAAACAAATATGTATGCAGGAGAAATATGCCAGTCTGAATCCTTCTCCGTCGGGAATGCCGTTCATGTCATACGAGAAGATGCAATACATACAAGGACAGATGCGCATGATGTCTATCATCATTCTTATTGTCGGAATCGTCATCATGACTCTGGTGACCCGCTCGCTACGAGGTGTGGTCATGCCTATCATAACCACTATCATGGCCATACTGATGGCTTTCGGATGGATCGGATGGGCAGGGCTCTACATCGACCAGTCGGCTACACTTTCTGTGGTGGTCTTATGCTTTGCCATATCAATCGCCTACAACATTCATATATACAACTATTTCCGCACGCAACTCTTCCAACACGGAGACAGACGCAAGGCCATTGTTGAAGCGGTGACCGAGACGGGGTGGCCAGTCCTCTTCTCTGGTATCACCACCATCGCCGCCATGCTCTCTTTCGTGGCGATGAAACTGGTGCCGATGAAAGCGATTGGTATCAACTCATCCCTCTGCATCCTGTCGGTTTTGCTTATGTGCCTCATCACGACTCCGTTGGTATATTCCATCGGACGAAAGAATGTAAAACTGAAGAAAGCCTTCTCTTCAACCATAGAGGGCCGCATCGACGCCTTTTTCGAGCGCATGGGCGAATGGGTGCTGAAGCATAGCCGCACCATCATGATTGTTTCCGGAATATTGGCCGTCATCTGTGTATCTGGCGTACACCGCATCCAACCAGCCTTTGACGTGGAGAAGACCATGGGACGTAAAGTGCCTTACGTGGATAAGTTATTGGACATCGGCTATTCCGAGTTGGGTTCGCTCTACACCTACGATGTGCTTGTCACCCTTCAAAATCCGGATGACGCGAAGAAACCTGATGTTCTGAAACGTCTTGAAATGCTTGAAAACAGATGTGAGACCTATCATCTCACCAAACGTCACTACTCCATCCTGCCAATTCTGAAGGATATGAACCGTACCCTCAACGAAAACAAACAGGAGTATTACAAGATACCAGAAACCAGCGAGATGATAGCTCAGTTGCTTTTGCTCTACGAAAACGCAGGAGGTTCGGAGACTAACTATTGGATTGATTACGACTATCGCAAACTACGTCTGCAAGTGGAATTGAAAAACTACAATTCCGCCGAGGTGGAGAACGATATCAATGATATCCAACAATACGCCGCCGAGTTATTCCCTGACGCGCAAGTGTCAGCCGTAGGTAACGTGCCTCAATTCACGGTGATGCAGCAATATCTGGTGCGCGGACAGATGTGGTCTTTGCTGCTCTCCGTACTGATTGTGGGTCTATTGTTGATGATAGCCTTCGGTAATGTCAAGCTAGGCTTAATCGGTATGATTCCGAATTTGGCGCCAATCATCTTTGTGGGTGGCGTGATGGGATGGTTCGGCTATTCGCTCGATATGATGACCGCTATTGTGATTCCGATGGTGTTGGGTCTGGCGGTGGATGATACCATCCACGTGATCAACCATGCGCACCTCGAGTTCGACCGCAAAAAGAACTATCGCTACGCCATACTACGTACCTTCCGTGTCATCGGTATCGCTGTGGTGATGTCAACCGTCATCTTAGTCTCCACCTTCCTCGGATTCACATCCTCAACAGCTAATAACTTCGTGGACCTAGGCATTCTAGCCTCCGCTGGTCTGATTGCCGCTCTTGTGGCAGACTTAGTCATATCACCTGTCGTGATACGTCACTTCAAGGTGTTCGGCGAAGAAAACAACACGGATGATAAAATAAATGATTAATAACTTAAAAAACGATAACGATATGAAAAAGATGATTTCAACGATGGTCGGATTGCTTGCTACGGCAACGATCATGGCACAAACATTAACTGGATTAGAAGTGGCAGAAAAAGTACACAACCGTCCGGATGGAGACACCCGCTACTGCGAGATGAGTCTTACCCTCATCAACAAAAACGGCAGTAAACGGGTGCGAGAACTCAAATCCTATTCCAAGGATTACGGACAGGACCGAAAAACCATCATGTTCTTTCTCTATCCTGGCGATGTAAAGGGCACTGGATTCCTCACATGGGATTATGACCAAGCCAACAAGGATGATGACAAATGGCTCTATCTGCCAGCCATGAAGAAGACACGTCGTATCAGTGGCTCTTCTTCCAAAACAGATTATTTCATGGGGACCGACTTCACTTACGATGACATGGGTCGACGCAACCTTGACGAGGACACCCATACCCTTTTGCGTGAAGAGACAATTGACGGATACAAGTGTTGGGTGCTACAATCCGTACCAAAGAAGAGTGGAGACCTCTACACCAAACGCATCTCCTGGATTCGCCAAGACTGTCTGATTCCCGTGAAGGTGGAATACTATGACAAGCTTGACAAGCTACACCGTCAACTCATTGCCGACGATATCAAGCAAGTCAATGGCTACTGGACTGTCGGGCACATGAACATGAAGAATGTCCAGACCAAACATGAGACTGATCTGAGATTTAAAAATTATCAATACGACCAGCCTACAAGTGATAATATTTTCACTGTCTCACAACTCGAAAAAGGATTATAAACAGTCATGAGAAAAACGCTATTATTACTGATTTTTCTTCCCGCTCTCCTTTGGGCACAGGAGGATGCCAATAAATTGAAGTTCAATTACAAAGGTTTCATTGACACCTACCATGCCATGCGTGCAAGTGGCGACCACGACTATATGTCGAGTCGCACACGCGCACGCCTCGAGGGTGGATTAGAGAAGGGTTCCACGTCAGGGTTCATATCACTCAATGCGGCATTCAATCCTATTGTCAAAAAGCAATCTGGGTTGTTTCTCCGAGAAGCCTTTGTGGAACATAGTCAAAAGAAATGGGGCATCAAACTAGGAAGACAAATCGTCACTTGGGGTGTGGCAGATGGGTTACAAGTCACAGATATCATCTCACCCATGGACTATACCGAGTTTCTTGCGCAGGATTACGACGACATACGCATACCCGTCAATGCCCTTCGTCTGAGCTATGGAGGGATGAGTGTGAAAGCGGAAGTCATCTTCGTCCCCGTACCAGAATACTACGAGTTACCCACCGATCCTAAGAATCCATGGGGCATATCACTCAATGGAATGAATTGCGAGATGAACCATCACACTCCATCGAAGAGAATCTCCCATAGCGAATATGGCGCCCGTCTTTGCGCCTATCTGAACAGTGTGGACTTCTCCTTTTGCGCTCTACGCACATACAACAAGATACCCGCATTCAGCTTGGCTGGTATCACACCAGAGGGACTCCTATCGGTGGATGCCTATTACGGAAGGATGACGATGTTGGGTACCGACCTCTCCGTCTCCGCCGGCAACTTCGTGATTCGAGCGGAAGCCGCCGCTTATTTGGATATGTTACACACTCCGAAGAACTACATGGGAGCCGCCAAGCGAGGGAACGACCTTGTCTCACTGATTGGTTTGGATTGGTATCCAGGCAATGATTGGACGCTTATGTTGCAATACTGTCACACCCATATTTTCGGAGATGATGAGTTGTCCGACTACCATAACTCGGGCATGGCGACCGTCAATATCAGCAAGGCCTTGTTACGAAACACGATGAAGCTCGGTGCCTTCGGACGAATCGACTGCGCAAACAACGGAGCCTTCTTCATTCGCTTCAATGCCGAATACCAGCTCACCGACGACATCGCCATCACATTAGGCTATGACTGGTTCCGTGCCGACGCAGGAATGTTCGCCCTCTACAAAGATAATTCGGAGGTATGGGGAAAGGTGAAGTATAGTTTTTAGGTGTTTTTCGTAATACCACTATCTTCCGATTACCTTTCCATCATTCTTCCGTTTCATGTTGCTCCATGAAGAAGCGTTTCTGCTGATCAATTTCTTGCTTGAGTTCTTCCTCTGTCGGCATGTAGGTCATATATTTAGCAGCAAAAATCTGTTCACTGTCATGCAACACCGAGTAACGAGCAATAGTATTGTCAGTATCAGCACAAAGCAACACGCCGATAGTTGGCTGGTCGTCTTCGCCACGCATCAAATCATCGTACATACGGACATACATATCCAGTTGTCCGATGTCCTGATGCGTCAGGCGATGAGTCTTCAACTCGAAGATGACGAAACGTTTCATCTTAAAATTGTAGAAAACAAGGTCAATATAGAAGTCGTCGGTGTCCGTAACAATGTGTTGCTGACGTTCCACAAAGGCGAAACCACGTCCGAGTTCCAAGATGAACTTCTCAAGATTGTCTGTCAGAGCCTGTTCCAGCTCGGACTCCGAATACTTAGTATCTCGTTTGAAGCCCATGAACTCAGCCACAAAAGGATTCTTAATATATTCCATTGGATCTTTATTCTTGTCTTTCGGCAAGTCTTCCACATTGGCAGGAGACTGGGCTGCCAAGCGACGTTCATAATATTGCGTGGAAATGTTGCGGTCAAGTTCTCGAACGCTCCACATGCTTTCAGACGCAACTGTTAAATACCAAAGTCTAGCTTCAGAATTAGTGACCGATAATATCCTTCGTACATGAGACCATTCAAGATTGTGAACGCGTGCGTTCACAATCTGTATGTCAGGAAACAAGAGATAAAATTTCTTATAGTAGTCAAGATTTCTCTTACTATAGCTATTCCCATATGACGGTACAAGATTATCAGCCAAATTCTTCATTAGGTTCTTCCCATATTCAGCCCGAACCTTCCCGGCTTGTTCTTCTTCGACGATACGTCGTCCCACATTCCAATAAGTAGTAATGGCAGCTTGTCCTGCAGCCGCGTAAGCCATCTTACGACCTTGCTCTATGATAGAACGAACGTCGTTTACAAAGTTTTGCTCTTTTAGCATTTTGTTTTGTTTTTCCATGATGCAATGTTGTTTTGTGCTTTTTATACAGGTTGATAGTGTGATAGACTTTCCATTAACATATAAATTGTGAACACGCGTGTTCACAATTTATATATTTGGAGATACAAAATACGGCGCAAGTGCGTCCAAGTAAGATTTTGCACGAGCCCGTGCAAAATCTCCCAATTGTTAAATTTTAGGTAAAATTGCCTATAATAAGCAAGATTACGGCGACCATAACCACTGCCATATTCCTTTGTCAGTTGTTCGGCAAGCATAGGTATTAATTGACTTCCATATTCAGCCCGAACCTTCCCCGCTTGTTCCTCTTCGACGATACGTCGTCCCACATTCCAATAAGTAGTAATAGCAGCTTGTCCTGCAGCTGCGTAAGCCATCTTACGACCTTGCTCTATGATAGAACGAACGTCGTTTACAAAGGTTTGCTCTTTTAGCATTTTGTTTTGTTTTTCCATGATGCAATGTTGTTTGTGCTTTTTATACAGGTTGATAGTGTGATAGACTTTCCATTAACTTTCGCTTGCCAAAAAACTTTCGAGGCTTGAAACATTCACAGTTTAGCTTAAGCGGTGTAACGGTAGAACTCACTTTCAAGTGTCAAATTTACAATTATTTTTGCAATATATTGAAGTTTTTTCTAATCCTTTACGCAAGTATTTTCTCAAATCATTATCAATCAGCAGCGTAATAAGCTAGGCTTCGTGCCGATGCGGGAATGTTCGCCCTCTACAAGGACAATTCGGAGGTATGGGGAAGGTGAAGTATAGTTTTTAAAGAATCCTTTACAATAGCTATATCACCCTCATCTAATAGCCATTATATGGGATTTTTTCATCGTCCCAATCCCTCTACCTTTGTCACGAATTTTAAATTTTGACAATATGAAGCATAACCATTTTTCACATTTTCTCGCTGCGGCAATGCTTTGCACATCGAGTCAATTGTGGGCCTCGGAGACACTAATCGTATCAAATGCCAATGGGGAAACAACAACTTTTTTGCTTTCGTCCCATCCTGATGTCTCCTTTTCGGATCAATCTGTCATACTACACACAGACGATCAAAAAGTTTTCTATCCAATTGACCAATACTTATCTTTCTCTTATGGAAAAAACGAAACGGATATCAACGACGTGAAATCCGATGGAGAAGTGTTTTCTTTCAATGGCGGAGTACAAGCACGAGGTTTAAAACCAGGCGAAGAAATTTACATTTATAACATCAATGGGCAGATCATCACACAAGGGAAAGCCAACGACGTCGGATGCGCTGAAATTTTATTTGACACAAACCGTGTAAAGGTATTCATAGTCAAGACTGCAACTAAAACGTTCAAGGTAATCTCCTCGAAAAAAGACAAATAACAAACTTAATATACAATTAATAGCCACAATTCAACGAAATAAATTTGAGTATGAATAAAATTATAACACTAGCAGTCTGTGGTCTCATAGGCGCACAGGTGCAAGCCCAAAACGTTACAGTAAATTTCAAAGACGGTTCTAAAGTGTCTTACGAGAAAGACTCCGTCAAAAACATCGAGTTCAATCCTATCCAACAATCAGATACGCTTCATTTTGCCACAACCGATATGACGTGGAGCGAATTCTACGCAGGAGAATTATACCAAGACGCAGAATCCCTTGAAGCGGATGGCGTGGATGTCTTCACATCTGCCACAAGTGGGAAAGCATCTAGGTTTACAGCTTGCTTATCTTCTGAAGACGGAAAACAAATTTTAGGCGTAAAAGAAGTGAGCGTGGCCATTCCGCAAAAAATATATAAGCAATTGACTTCCGAAGAAAAGAAACGTTTCACGTTTGTAGAGGACAGCACGTTTTCCGAATATAAATTGTTGAATGAAGATGGTTCCTTCAGTGCCTATAATAGCAAACCCGTTTCAAAGAATGGGGTGACCGTCTCACTTAACGCAGGAACTTTCACTTGGGGAAACTATGGAATTTCATTGAGTGGAGAAATCTCACGAGACGATATTCCGTCCGCTAACTTACAAGGTGCGATTATCAGCACCAGCAACGGGCAAAAATACGCTTTAACGCCTCTAAATAACTTGTGGATAAATACAATGGAAATGGCATTCTGTGTGAAGGAGTTCGTTGAGCCTCATGGCAACCGTCCAGCCTACACACATACGGCAGGGTTACAAGGAAAGACAATTACCAACATCACCTACCTGCTCAAGGGAATGGACAATGTTTCCATAGACTGCAAACTTTACGTGAAGCGACAAAACTCCGCATCACTCAGTTTGGGGGGTTCTCCTGCCGGCACGAATCCAGTCGTGGCAATTGTTTTCAACAATATTCCATCAGATGCTAACTATACGCTTGCCAGCGTGAAAAAAGGATCCGGACGCTCCGCTCAAACGTTGGGCGAGGAGGATTATAGTTACACAGATGGATTCCTTACCATCAACGGTGAGGTGGAATCAGGCACCTCTTTCTCCATAACCTTCAACAGCGATAAATACATATCGATAACCTCATCCATCACTATCTCCGAAGAAGGTAAAGCTACCGAGTTGCAAGAGAAAATCGCAGGAACATTCGTGGAATTCTTTGGCAATGATGGTGCGATCAATGCGAAATGGGACAGCCTTTGGATCAACGAATGTATAAAAGGCACAGGTGACACTGCGGGTGCTGAAGCCACTGTAACATATATGAAAAATTCAATGTTGGGAGAGGTGACAGGCGCTGAGGCTACGGCAAAGTATGGAGATTGTTCGAATGGATTCACAGAGAATATGCAGTTTAGCTGCCATTTCTTACATGGCGTTTCCAAATTCGTATTCGAAGGAAGAAGGATAAAGGGAATCGATGCGGAGGGCAACGAAGTATTCTCCCATACCTATTCGAATGTAGGTTATGATGCGGCCAACGACTTCCATTACTACAAAAGCGATGATGACAACGATGACGAGTTCGCTTATTTCTTCTTCCGCTCGGATAATCCAACCGACACTTACCACATCGAATTCCGCTATGGTAGTAGCAAGGAAGGCGCATCAGATTATTGCACAGGAAAATATGCCTACTGGTTAGCAGCCGGCGTATTGGAAAACGATGACGAGCAATGTGAAAAAGCGATAAAACTCTTCGTACAAGAAAATACAGCCAAGCAATGAATCGTTTAGCCATACTTACTTATTTATTAATGTTCTGGGTCTCTTCGGATGCCCAGAACTATGTTTTTATAGAAGGAGAAGTTTTTCACACCTCCTACCACATAACCTATCAAGGCAAAGAGAACTATCATGATAGCATCAAAGGTCTTTTTCAAGAGATAGATAATTCACTGTCAATGTTTAACAAAGAATCCATTCTGTCTCAAATCAACAACAATGACACTTCTGTCCGCATGAATCAGCACGTTCGAACGGTATTGGATCGTGGCATGGCAATCTCCAAGCAAACCGATGGAGCCTTTGATATGACAGTTGCCCCTTTGGTGAACTTGTGGGGCTTTGGTTATAAGCACAGTGAAAATGTCACGAAGTCCATGGTGGATAGCATACTCAGTTTTGTGGGATATGAAAAAATAAAAATTGGCAAAGATGGACAATTAAAGAAGGCGGACAATCGGACTATCCTCGATGCATCAAGCATTGCCAAGGGTTACGCTTGTGATGTTGTCGGAGAATGGCTGGCAAAAAAGGGGATTACCAACTACATGGTTGAGATTGGAGGCGAGGTTACCCTTCATGGATATAATCCGAAAGGTAAGCCATGGCACATCGGCATCAACACGCCAGAAGAAGATTCACTCTCCATCAATAGGGAACCGCAAGATGTGCTATTACTCACCCAAGGTGGTGTGGCGACGAGTGGCAATTATCGCAAGTTCTACTACAAAGACGGGAAAAAGTATGCCCACACAATAGACCCGCACACAGGCTACCCTGTGCAGCAAGACATACTATCAAGTACGGTTATCGCAACAGACTGCATGACCGCAGACGCATACGCCACAGCATTCATGGTTATGGGTTCCAAGCAAGCACTTCGTCTATTGGAGAAGGAGAAATCTTTGATGGCCTATTTCATCCTGTCATCACCCAACACCCCTAAAGGATATCGCGTCATCTATAGTCCATCGCTTAAAAAGAAACTGCGGGAAGCCAAGGAATCAACCACCAATAGTGTTAGTTCGGAAAGTTGGAAGTGATGGGAGGGTTTATTCGAATAAATTCTGAAGCTCTACAATATTGCATTGGTATTGATGGGTGTTCAGGTAGATTACACAGAAGGGTAGACTGAAAACAAACTAGGCATATATGCCCATTCAAGATTGTGAACACGCGTGTTCACAATTTCACTTAAAAATTACATATAACGCAAACAAAAAAGTTATTTTTGTATTGTTTTTTGCTCTGTATGGACAATTCCTGAGATTAATTTGTTAACTTTGAACCATAACCAATAATAGACGTGGTAAAGACAAAAGACATCAATCGCATCAAGAACGTTTGGGTAGAGAAAAAGCGTACAAACAAATGGAAATGATGTGATGTATATACAAGAAACCAAGTAAATAGCATAATGATATGCCAGTAAACAAGAATGCTCAGTTCAGATATCAGATATTAGATCGATGTTTCAGCGATTATCGTCACAAGTATGACATCGATGATCTTTTGGAAAAGGTCAACGAGCATTTGGCTGATGTTTGTGGAAGAGATTCTATGATTAAGGAGAGGCAATTACGAGATGACATTAACGCCATCCGCAAAATGCTTCCTAATGAAATTTTCATTGAAACAAAACCGCTTTATGGCAAGAAATGTTATTATCAATATTCTGAACGTGATTTTTCCATTTTTCAGAATGATCTTTCACCGAACGAAGTTCAGAAGCTACGTTCTACCATTGAGATGTTAGGCCACTATCGTGGCGTTCCTAGCAATGCTTGGTTGGAAGAAGTAATTTCCAATCTTGAATATCGCTTTGGTATTAAGTCGAATACCGAAAACGTGGTGGCATTTGAGCAGAATGAACAGTTGAAGGGACTGGAATATCTTTCAGAGGTTATTGATGCGGCGGTAAATCACACACCACTTATTATTTATTATAAGACCTATAGTGGTAAGGAATTCACATCAACTCTCCATCCTTATCATGTCAAGCAATATAATAACCGTTGGTTTCTTTTTGGTTATGAGGAAGAATCTAGAAAGATTGCGAACAAAGCACTCGACAGAATTCAACGCATCTCAGTGGCAGACGTTCCCTTCAAGCCAAATACGGCAATAGACTTTGGCCATTTCTTTGATGATATAGTGGGTGTTTCCATCCCCTATGAAGATGTGGAGAAAGAGACAATCATTCTCCGCTTTACAGAAGCGCGATTTCCATATGTTACATCCAAACCCATTCACAAATCTCAAACGATTCTCAGTGAAGTGAAGTGCACAATCTCATTGGAAGTTAAGCCGACTCGCGAGTTGGAGCAGCAGATTTTATCTTTCGGTTCTGATGTTGAAGTACTCTTACCAGAGGCATTCAGAGCTCAGATTGGAAGAAAAATTGAAGAAAATTACAAAAAATATTTTCCTATGCAGGATGAATGCATAGATGGTATTTAATTTTGCATCAGTATAAAAAACAGAAACAATAAAACATAATAGATATGAGACAGATCGGGTTTAAGAATTTTAGAAAATTTGAATTGTTTCCTGAAATGGATTTCAGCCCTATTACTATTTTAGTAGGTGAAAACAATGCAGGAAAATCAACTGTTGTTAAGGCGATATTGTCGGTTCTCGAGTTTTTGAGTTCTCAATATTTTCAAATGGAAAAAGAAGGAAATGACAAAGCTGTGTTAGAGCATCAGTTTTTTTTTAATAAAAGCTATTTTGCACACATTGGTACCTTTGCACGTGCCTTGTATAATCGTGCGAAAGAAGACATTATAACATTTACTATAACGGAATCAAATATTAAATTTGAAATTGAAATCATTGGTGACAGAACTGACGAGGAAGCGATTTCCGGGAAAATACAAAAAATTTCTATGAACATATTGAAATGGAACATTGACATATCTTTTGACTTTATCAAAGATGATATGCAGGCAGTATTTCATTCTACACCAAATCCTTTGTATCGACCAACAGATGATGACGATTTTATTAGAATCGGGGAAAAATTAGATAAGAACGAGTTAGAAAACTATTTCAAGAGCGTCCCAACTGATGCAGAATTACATACTTCTATAACAGGAAGAACAGGCGCCATGATAGGTGGTCCATTAACAGGATGGTTATTGGAGAGATTTTCATCCCGTATAAGCGCAACTATTTCAAGAAAAAACATAGATGATTTTAAAGAAGGAAAAAACAAATTTAAAGATGTTTCTAAAGAAATGATGACTTTCCTTGAAAAGAATAGGGATATTCTAGACAGATATGGTCTAATAGGTATGATATATTCTCTTCGAATGGGTAACAATGCTGTTGAATATATTTATGCTCATGCTGTTACACAAACGGTTATTTACAGTGCAAAAGACACAAATGATTATTTTGTGAAGACAATTCATGAATTTGCAAATTGCAGAATACAAAAAGAGAGTAAAATACATAAATTTATCATTAAATGGATGAAGGTTTTCAATATTGGATATAATTATGATATTAATTCTGTTGGAGGAGAAGCTCATGTTGTGAAGATTCTTGACAAGGAGAATTTCCCTGTTAATCTAGCGGACAAAGGAATGGGATCCATTCAGTTAATGGTACTTCTTTTTAGATTAGCGACCAAGATGGCTGACAGGATGAGTCCAACCAATAGGACTGGATCAACAATAATCGTGGAAGAACCAGAGCAGAATTTGCATCCAAAATTGCAAAGTAAACTTGCTGATCTATTTTTTGAACTAAACAAAATGTATGGGTTCAATTTTATAATAGAAACTCATTCTGAATATTTAGTGAGAAGAAGTCAGGTAATTGTTGCAAAAGGAAATAAAAAGGCATCATGTGATAAGAAAAAATGGAAGAATCCATTCAAAGTATATTATTTCCCAGCTGATGGATACCCATATGATATGGAATATGCTACAGACGGGTATTTTGAGAAATCTTTTGGTAAAGGTTTCTTTAATGTGGCTTCCGAGCTCAGTTTGGATCTGGATCGTGTAGAACAAGACATTTGCGATGAAGGACAAGATTAAAGTTTTCATTGAAAAGGAGGCTTTTGAAAGATTTATCTTAAATGAGCACTCTTTCAATAACCTGCTCACTATCTTCAGTGAGCATTCTGTTATATGTCTTAATATGACTGATGCTGATATTAACAAAGAATGGCAAACTGTATCTCTAGACGGTCAACGAGGTGGTAGCTTGATTCGAAAATTTTGTACTGGGCATAATATGAGACGTCCGCAATCAGCTCACAATGATTTTGCAAAGTTTTTAAATGACAATAATAAGTTGCTGGATTACAGTCGCTCAATTTTTGTATTGAACATTTCACCTAAAGATGCAGAATTTTTGAGAAATAAGTTTGGGTTAGTAATATTGAGCAAGGACAACTTATCTGATGACATATTCCAGTTTCAGATAAAAGATAGCATTTCCAAAGGAGAACTTAAGAAAGGATGGAATGATGGATGGGATTATTTCTTTAATTTGAGAAAACAAGATTGGCTTCCATCAAACGTTTTAGTCTTTAGCGATGAGCATTTGTTCAAGAATGAAGTACGTGGAATCAACTTAGGCGTTCGTAACTTAAAAAGTATCATTCCTCATTTACTTCCTCAGAATTTAGATACAGAATTTCAAATACTTATTGTGTCTCAAATACCAAAGAACGATAGAAAAAAGGCTCAAAGTATTTCAGATGAACTGACTAAGTTCGTTCATGATTTGCCTTTGCCATATAGTTGTAAAATAACTTTTGTTTTTACAAATGCAATACATACGCGTAAGGCATTGTCCAACTATTACGTAATGACGTGCGATAAAGGCTTCTGTGTTTATTTGGATAGTCCCAAAAATAAAGTTCATGACACAAACTTCGTAGATATCACATCAAATTTCCATTCTGCTGCCGATTCGGCAGGCACAAATGGATATGATGACACCACAATGTGCCTAAAGGACTTAAAAAGGTTTTGTGAAGAAGCACAAAATCAGGCTAGGGCAGGAATTACAACGGTTTTGATATCTGGTGATTGTGGCTCCAATTTCGAAATTTACAATAGATTAATATTTCCATGTGAATTGCTTGCACAATAAGTGAGTAACTTTGCTAACGAAAACAAGATTTTTAATATATGACAGAACAAGAACTTGCCAACGTGATATGGGATATCAAGGAGATTATCCGTAATCTCTATGATGATTCAGAGGTGGAAGACGTGATATTGCCTTTCACTCTTTTGCGTCGTCTCGACTGCGTGCTTGACGATAAGCGGGAGGAGATCATGAAAGAACTGAAGGACTTGCCTGATGCACAGAAGAAATTCAAACTGAAGGCGTTGATGAAACGTAACAAACTTGCTTTCTTCAATACATCTGGACTTTCTCTGGAACGCCTGCTTGGCGCTCCGCAACAAATAGGTGAGTCCTTCAAAACATATCTTGACGGCTTTACTGATAACGTGAAGGATATCCTCGCCAACTTTGTGCATAGTGATACAGATTCCGAAGATGTGGATCTTGCACCTATCTATAGCCGTCTGGAACGTTCCGACAAACTCTTTGCTGTAGTTCAGTTGTTCGTACAACGAGCAGACCTCCATCCTGACAAGGTGAGCAATGCCATGATGGGAACCGTATTTGAGATTGTCATCCGCCGTTCAAAGGAGGCCAGCAACACCAAGGCGGGTCAGTTCTATACCCCGCGTGAGATTGTACGTCTGTTGGTTTCGCTTACCATGTGCGGACGAGAGGATCAGCTCTATGAGGCTGGTCGTCACTTCTCCATCTACGATCCCTGCTGCGGTACTGGCGGTATGCTGACTGTTGGCAAAGAGTATATTCAGGAATTGTCTGGACGCAACGATATGAAGGTCTATCTCTATGGGCAGGAGCTTAACGAGAAGACCTACGCCATCTGCAAGAGTGACTTGCTGATGAAAGGTGACGACCAAAACTTGGACGAACAACTGTTCCAAGGTGACACACTGGGTGACGACAAACTCATTGGTAAAACGTTCAACTTTATGTTGGCCAATCCTCCATTTGGTGTCGATTGGGGAAAAGACCCGAAGGTGAAAGCGAAGGTCCAGGATGACAACTGCACAGGTGGACGTTTCGAGGCTGGATTACCCAGCACTAATGACGGCTCACTGCTTTTCCTGCAACACATGATTAGCAAGATGGATGAGCGACAAGGCTCGCGCATCGGTATCGTGCTGAATGGCTCACCACTGTTCAATGGCGATGCCGGCAGTGGATGGAGTAACATCCGTAAGATGCTGCTCGACAGAAACTTGCTCGACTGCATCGTCGCATTGCCCAAGAACCTGTTCTATGGCACCGACATCACCACTTATCTGTGGATTCTTGACAATAAGCGCCCTGCTGAACGGTTTGACAAGGTGCTGTTCGTCGATGCTGCCCATGCTGAGTTTACCCATCTTCTGCAAAAAAACTTAGGTAAGAAACGATTCGAAATCAGTGCTGAGGGGGCGAAGGATATTCTTGACATCTATCGCAGCTATCAGCCCACAAGCCGTGACATCGTGTATGAGAAGAGTGGCGAGACGGAACATATTGAAATAGCCAAATTGCTTGACTACAACGATTTTCGTTATACTTCGGTAGCTACACGTCGTCCTCTCCGTCTGTTCTATAACGATGTGGATAATCTCATCATGCGGATGAAGGAAGAGGGCACCATTGCCAAAGGTGACAAGGACATCTTTGATGCTATCCTCAAGGGCTACAATGCCAACCGCCAACGCACTGATGTGGAGTTTATGGACGAAGCGAAGCGCATATTGGGTAAGAAGTCGCTTACACAGAATGACGTGAAAGCACTGCGTAAGCTTGGTACTACCGACGAAACAGCCCCTATCGTATATGTGAAACCTGGTGATGAAAAGAGCGGGATGGTTGCCGACACCGCTCTCAACGACACGGAGAAGGTTCCGCAGAAGCAGGACATCGACGAATACTTCCAGCGTGAGGTGTTGCCATACGCTCCTGATGCTTGGATGGATCGTTCTGCCGACAAGTTAGGTGTGGAGTTCCCCTTCACCCGTTTGTTCTATATCTATCGTCCATTGCGTAGCAGTGAGGAGATTCTGGCAGAACTGGTCAAGCTCGATAAGGACATGGAAAGTGAATTGGAAACCCTGAAAACTGCTGAATAGGATGAAGCAATACGATTCATATAAGGATTCTGGGGTAAAGTGGATTGGAGAAATTCCGAGCCATTGGGAAATATGTAGGCTTAAAAACCATACAATTATTGTATTAGGGAAAATGCTCATGTCATCACCACCAAAAGGGGAAGAACACTATTATACACTTGAAAGGTATCTTAAATCTAAAAACATAGGATGGCTAGAAGTGTATGATTCAGAGGATGAAGTTGAGGAAATGTGGTTCAACGATTCCGAAAAAGCAATGTATTGTTTGAAACCGAACGATATAGTTATGAATGAAGGTGGGGATGTTGGCAAAATAGGAATATGGAAGAATAATGGTTATAATTGCTATATACAGAACTCTGTTAATAAGATTACTGTAGACAAAGGCACTTCTCCTTTCTATTTGGAATATTTGTTATTTGCTATTGCTAAGACTAATTATTTTTGGTCTATAGTTAATCCTGTAAGCATTGCTCATTTAACAAAAGAAAAACTTTCAGGGACTCCCATTGTACTACCTCCTATTGTCGAGCAACAAGCCATCGCCACTTATCTCGACCAGAAGTGTGCAGAAATAGACAAGGCGATTGCTACGCAACAGAAACGCATAGAACTACTTCAAGAACTGCGACAAAACATCATTACTCATGCCGTCACTCGTGGCATCAATCCTGATGTGCCTCTCAAAGACTCTGGGGTGGAATGGATTGGGATGGTGCCGGAGCATTGGGGAAAATGTAGATTTAAAGATTTTGTCACTTTAAAAACGGATGTTTCATTGAGTGATAATAAAATTGGTTTGGAAAATATAGAGGGGAAAACAGGGCAATACATAGAAACCAATTCCGAATTTGAAGGGAATGGCGTTGCTTTCGACATAAATGATATAATATATGGGAAATTACGTCCTTATTTACAAAAGGTATGGCTAGCTACATTCGCAGGTAATGCGGTAGGAGACTTCTTCGTCTTTCGTTGTAAAAGAAATTGCGAAAGCAAGTATCTTCAATATTTGATGCTCTCAGATGGCTTTACATCGGAATGCAATGGTGCTACACTTGGAGCTAAAATGCCACGAGTTTCTTCTGATTTCATTCTATCTTTACCATATTATTTGCCATCCATATCTGAGCAGCAAGCCATAGTCGCCCACATAATATCCGAAACGACCAAACTTGACAAGCTAGTTGCAAAGGCTAATCGTCAAATCTCCCTTTTGCAGGAACTAAAGCAGAGCATCATCACGGAAGTGGTGACAGGGAAACGAAAAGTGTGTTAAACGATATTTCTACTAATTATGACAGAGACAAACAGAATAGAATTTAAACGTGAACTCACACGAGAGCTTGATATTGAGAAAGAAGTTATTGCTTTTCTCAACTATCGAGAAGGAGGCATCATCTACATCGGCATTGATGACGATGGCACTCCCATCGGTGTCAAGGATATCGATGGCGACATATTACGCATCAAAGACCGCATACGTATGGGGATAGCCCCATCGCCAATGGGACTATTTGATGTTAAGATAGAAGAGGTGAAAAACGTGCCTGTCATTAAAATCTTTGTTGCAAGCGGTAGCGAAAAACCTTACTACAAGCCTCGTTACGGCATGTCTGAGAAAGGTTGCTTCATACGGGTTGGCACTGCAGCAGAACCAATGACGGCTTCTATGATAGATGATCTCTATGCTCACCGTGTGCGCAATTCATTGCGTAACATACGCTCACCACGAAAGAACCTTACCTTCAGACAACTGCATATCTATTATGAAAGCAAGGGACTGACCCTTAATGAGAAGTTCCTTGAGAACCTTGATCTGTTGACAGACAATGGAGAACTGAACTATGTGGCATATTTACTAGCTGATGAGAACAGCATGTCTATCAAAGTGGCCAAGTATGCGGGTACGGACAGAGACGAACTTATTTCTAATAATGAATACGGATTTTGTTCGCTGCTGAAAGCTACAGACCAAGTGCTGGACAAACTGAAAGTGGAAAACAACGTCAACACACAGATTACCTACAAACGCAGGATAGAAACTCCCCTATGGAATGAACGTGCGATGCGGGAAATAGTAATCAATGCCATGGTTCACAATGACTACTACACTAATGAGGTGCCACCCAAGTTTGAAATCTTTGAGGACCGGATAGAAATAACTTCAGCAGGCAGACTGCCGATGGGTCTGTCAAAAACAGAATTTTTCAGCGGAATCAGTTCACCAAGAAACAAGGAACTCATGCGTGTATTCCGGGATGTGGATATGGTAGAAGCATTAGGATCTGGAATGATGCGCATACGTAAAGCATATTCTAAAAACATCTTCACTTTTTCTGAAAACTTCATTAAAGTAACACTGCCCTTCTATTCTCAAAAGGCAGGAAAAGACACAGGAAAAGATGCAAGAAAAGATATAGAAGATACAAGAAAGGACACAAGAAAAGATACAGAAAAGGATACAAGAAAAGATACAAGAAAGGATACAGGAAAAGATACAAGAAAGGATGCAAGAAAGGATGCAGGGAAAGATATAAGGAAAAAGGCTGAGTATTTACTGGATTACTGCGCCATACCACGGTCTATGACAGAAATGATGCACTATATGCAGCTGAAAAATAGACCGTCTTTCATACGCAACTATTTGAGGCCTTTGCAAGAAGCTGGTAAGCTGGTTCTTACAATTCCGGAACAGCCAACCAACAAGAATCAAAAATATTTGGCAGTAAAAAAATAATTTAATCATTTTATATATAATGATGATATGCAGAGTTTATTGAACGAAACCCAGTTTGAAGAGCACATCGCTGAGTGCTTGGCACAAAGTGACCTCTACAACCAAAGGACCAGTGCCGACTTTAATATCGAAGAACTGTGCGATCGAGGTATGTTGGAACGTTTCCTTCGTGCCCAGTCTCAGACGTGGCATAAGCTTTCACAAGCCTATCCAGGTCAAGAGGTAGATGCCGTAGTAACGGAATACAACAAAAAGTTAAATCGTGGTGAAAGCATCCTCACCATTCTACAAAAGGGTTTCAAGATAAAAGGTATACCCATCAAGTTCGTTCAGTTTAAGCCGATCCTCGACGGTCCAGAAAGTCCTGCATACGAACTCTATAGGCAGAACTGCTTCTCTGTGGTTCGCCAGATGCGTTATAGCACTAGTACCTCGCCATACGGAAGCCGTTCGAATGAGAGTCTGAACGAGCTTGACCTCTGCATCCTCATCAACGGCATCCCTTTGTTGACCTGCGAGCTAAAGAACCAAGGCACAGGTCAAAACTACGGGCATGGCATTTATCAGTATCGCTACGAGCGCAATCCTGAAAACCGTATGCTTCGCAACTGCCTTGTACACTTCGTGATGGATAATTTCTATGTATTCATGACCACACAGTTGCGAGGAGAAGAGACAAAGTTTTTACCGTTCAACTGCAATAGTGAGAATCCAGCCATTGAGGGTGACTATCCCACCGCCTATATGTGGCGACACGTGGATAGCACAGAAGAAGCTGATTATGAAAGTAACATCTTTAGTGCGGATTCTCTGCTCGACATCATCGAGAACTTTTTCAAACGTTGCAACGAAGCGAATGGCAATCCGGTGATTTACTTTCCACGTTATCATCAGTTACGAGCCGTCAGAAAACTTCGCCGGCTGGTACGTGCGGAAGGGCCGGGCAACAATTACCTGATTGAGCATTCGGCAGGTTCAGGCAAGACTAAGTCGATGGCATGGCTAGCTCACCAGTTGGCTAACATGGCCAATGACGATAAGACACCTGTATTTGATAGCATCATCATGGTTACTGACCGTATCGTGCTCAACCGCAACATGGCAGATGACGTCATCGCCTTTGAAACTGTTGTAGGAACTGTGAAGGATATCCGTCGTGGTTCAAAGAACCTTGCAACCGCCCTCAATGAAGGCCATCGTATCATTATCTCCACCGTGCAAAAATTTGCCTTCGCACTGAAAGACCTGAAGCGTGACAAGCATCGCAAATACGCCATCATTGTGGACGAAGCCCATACAGCTATAGGTAACGAAAGTGCAAAAGATTTGGTAAACGCGCTCTCCACAGATGAAGACCTGGAGAATGTGGAAGGCTTCAACCGGGAGGACTATGATAGCGACATGGAGGCCTTGATGGCATATATGCAAATTATGCGTCGACAGATGAGCCACATCTCTTACTTCGCCTTTACTGCTACGCCAAAGGATAAGACGTTCGTCCTATTCGGAAAAGATGGGAAAAAGTCGCACGATCTCTATAGCATGAAACAAGCTATTGACGAGAAGTTCATACTCGATGTATTACAAAACTACAAGAGTTACCAGACGATGTTTGAATACATCGAGAAGGATCCTGAGAAGGATAAAGACCAATTGTTTGAGGAAAAGAAATCCCTGCAGGTTATCTATTCGGAGCTGAACAAAAACGCCTATATCAAGTTGCGTAAGGCCAACATGATACTCGACCACTTCATGCACCATACCATCAACAAGATTGGGCACAGAGCAAAAGCGATGGTGGTGACTGATTCACGTCAGGCGGCGGCCGACTATAAACAACTGCTCGACCGACTGATTGCTGACCAATATGATGGCAAAATAAAAACACTTGTGGCTTTCTCTGGTGAGGTAACCGATAGTCATGGCCGCAAATGTTCAGAAGCAAGCATGAACGATGACCATGTGAAGGATGATGACATTCGCATTAAGTTCACGAACGATGAGTATAAAATACTCGTAGTGGCAGAGAAATTCCAAACAGGTTTTGATCAAAAGTTGCTCCATACGATGTATGTGGACCGTGTGTTAGGTGGCATACAATGTATTCAGACCCTATCTCGCTTGAACCGTTGTTGCGATGGCAAGGAGGACACCATGGTAATCGACTTCCGCAATGATGTAGATAAAGTCCGCAAAGCTTTCCAAGAATATTACACCGAGATTACACTTGAAGGAGAAGTTGATACACAACGTCTTTATTCGTTGAAAGATGATGTTGAAGCCTACAAAGTTTTCAACGAGACGGAAGCAAACAAGGTCGTGGAAGCACTTATCGACCCGAAGAAAGTTCAAGGCGTACCATCCATGTTGAAAGCAATCATCGACGAACGTGTAGTGCCGATGCGAGACGAGGATAAAGACAAGTACAGAAAACTAGTCAACCGCTATGTGCGTCAGTATGGTTTCATGGCACAGGTGATGGACTTTGTGGATGCGGATTTGGAAAAATTCTATGTGTTCTGCAAGGTGTTCTATAAATACCTGCCATATACGAAAGAAACCTTACCAATGGAGATAATGGAACGCATCGACCTCAACAAGCTTCGCATACAGATGAATTTCGAAGGTCAACTTGAGTTGGAAGATGAGAAGCAAACCATGAAAAGTACTCGTATTGGTGATGTGGGGCAGAAAAGAGACGATGACAAACTCAACATTAAGGAAATCCTTCATATCGTCAATAGTCCATGGGAGCAGTTCTTGGACGAAAACGACAAGATCCTCAAACAGATTTGGGATGAGATTCTTGTTGACCCTGAGGTGACCGATGCTTTCAATGCCAATAACACATGGGATATCTTGCTCAATATCGTTAAGGACAAGTTCGATGAAAAGATAGCCGACCAGATTGAGAAGTACTACAACTTCGCAGAGGTACTGGAACGTGAGAAGAGCCTTTCATTAACACTGATGCGCAAGTTCGTGGAGGCTTTGGCAGAACGCACAAGCAAGGCGACTCAACTGGTTTACGATGAAAGCATTCTGAAGGAATGCATCATACAAGCTATGAGCGATGTATTGGCCGATGTTTGCAGTCATGTCCGTTCACTGGATGAGTTTGTTGACGAACTATTCTTTGTCTTAAACCAAGTTAGTATTCCTACACTAGATGGTGTGAATGAGCTGATCAAGAACAATTTGAATAACATTTATACCAATGATCAAATACGTTTGATTGACAAGATTCAGTGTTTCAATTCGCTGGTTACTAAGTATGAGGCATACCTAAAGAAACTCTATTATCTAATTCACAACGAAGAAGTTGAAGGGCAAAACGGTATGTCGGCGGGTCTGGCTGATTCCATTCATGCCTTTAGTTGCCTTTGGAATTTAAAAAATGGTAATACAGAAGAAGCAAAAAAATATTCCAATTACTTACAAATGCTTCGAGATTGGCGTAACGACTCCTCACACACGGCACCAACAACTTCGGAACAGGAGATTGATGCAGCCATTCAGATTGTCGTTGCCATGTATCTCTATGTTACAGGCAATTCTATCACTGACCTTGAAATGGCCGGATATAATGCATAAAAGAGTAAAATAATTACCATAACCAAGTCGAATAAAAGGGCGAAATGAAAAATTTTGCCCTTTTATTATGCTTTTTTCTCAGCTACGCAGATAGGGTGCATAGTTGGGCTTTACATTTGCATAAACTTAAAAAAAAATAATATGGAAAATATAGATGAATTATTTTCAAAGTTTATCTGCAACCTGTGTCTAACAGACACACAAAAGAATGATGCCAAAACAAAATATACTGGTGTGATCGACTGTTTGGCAAAACATTTCTATAATAGAAATTCAAACAGTAACGACCAATTTCTGTTTGGCTCTTATAAAACAAAAACTCACATCCGCCCAATTGACGACGGGTCGGACGTGGACGTACTATTCAAAATTGACGAAGATGCATACGAAAAATACGAGGACAATCCTTCTGGACTTCTCCAAGAAGTGAGGAGGGCACTCAAAGACAAATATACTACTACCGAGGAAATACATGCTTGGGGTAAGGTTGTCTTAGTCAAGTTCTGCGACGGGCATCACAATGTCGAAGTCCTTCCTGCCCTCGAAAATGACGATAACACATTCAAGATTCCCAACACTGAAAATGGCGGTTCTTGGGAAGAAAATTTTAATCCTCGTGAACAAATTGATTCATTTCGCGAGTCTAATGAAAACACCGACGGTTTAACAAGAGAACTCACTAAAATAATAAAAAATTGGGTGCGTAACACATCGTCTCTAATATACAAATCATATCAAATCATTGCAGATGTAATTGACTTCCTAAATAAGACGTACCCCAATGGTAAAGGCAACAATAAGTATGACGAAATTGTGCAGGCTTTTCTCTTATATAAAAGGAGTCGGCTGACTTCCACCGATAGTAAATTTAATCATTTTGAAACGGCCATCAAGCGTGCAAATAAAGCTGTTCAGTACGAAAAAGGGGGGAAACATATTGAGGCATCAGAAGAATGGAGGAAAGTTTTTGATTGTAATTTGTTCCCAAAAGCTTACGAGAACGAGCAAAGGAGACAAAATGTTCGTAATTTTTCTAACGCCCCAAAACCATGGAGTTATTAACTGATAATGAATTAAATTGGTTGACAAGAAATCATCCTGGATTGACATATATACCGTCGGCTAGGATGATTGTCGGGAAATTTCGGGTCAATGCAAAATATCGTGAGTTGGCAGAAATAACGGACGACTATGAAGTGTTGATTCGCCTTAACCATTGCAATTCATTCCCTACGGTTTATGAAATTGCTGGGAAAATCAGGCGAATGGCTAAGACAATCAATCAATCGATGTCTGAATTTCACGTCAACTTCGATGGTTCTTTATGTTTAATTAGACCAGACAAAATGAAATATTACTATTTCAAAGGTCTTGACATCAAATATTTTATGAAACATTTAGAGACTCATCTATACTGGGTAAGTTACTTCTACCAGTACGGGAAAGCCCCATGGGTCGCAGAAAAACATGGATGGTAATAATTTTTATAATATGGAAAAAAAACAAGTTATACTTTATCTTCAAATAGCAGGAAGATATGACAAGATTCTCTGGACTCACAAGATTCAGGAAAAAGAAGGAGACATCAATGTTCGCTACAACAATATTGTCAAAAATTGGAAATGTGGATTAAGTGCTGTAACATCAGCTGGTGCCGTGGGAACAATCTTTTCGTGGAGTGGAGAGACATGCGTTAGTATTATCACAGCTGTCATTTCTGCAATTAGTGCATTTTTGATATGGCGATTCCCTGATGGAGAGATTATAACAAAGTCACAAGCCAATAAAGCTTATGCAGCAAAAGTAAGACATATGAGGAATCGTTATGAATCGTTGCTCACAGATATTCTGGCATGTGATTTAAGTGCAACTGAAATCCAAGCGAGAAGAAATCAATTGGAAGAAGAGGAAAATAAGTTGTTTAAAGAAACTGCCCCTCATACAAGTAAAAAAGCTGTAAAAAAGGCAGAAAAAGCGCTTAATCAGAAGCAGGATTCAACAACCACAATGTTAGAACTTAATACTCATCTTCCTAAACATTTACAATTAAGTGAGGATTTAATCAAGAACGCAATATCAGAGCATTAATAGTAAAAACACACATGAGAAGAGAAGAAAGGAACTATTGAACCTTGAGCATGTACGGTCTTCATTGAATATGTCGTGTTCCTAATCTTTTGCTATATCGTGGATGGTTTTTCTAACATTACTGAACCACCAATTGACCGGCTGTCAGAATTTTTTTTCTGACAGCCAACACCTCCCTCCCCATTTTTAGCTACCCCTCCCCCCAATATGCCTAACATATAGGGATTGCCCACACCTGCGTTCGCCTCTACCTTTGCACCCGAAATAAAAAAGTTAAAAGTATTTGATTATGAACGCAAAACGAATTTTTAGATTTATGGCCGTTGCATTAATGGCTTTCCCTTTGTTCACAAGTTGTTCCGATGATGAGGAGGAGACTTCAACTCCTGCTGCAGAAGTTGTTTCTGGTACCTATACGGGTGATGTTTACATGGCATTGTCCGACACAACCTACAAAGATGTGACTATCACCATCAGCAGAAAGGGTGATCAGGAAGTGGCTATCTCTTCTGATTTCTCTTCTCTTGAAATCAAGGGCTTGAATGTGTCAGAGAACAATGGTGTTTACACGTTTACGAAAGGTGCTAATTTCTTCGAGAAAATCGCTATGTCTATGGGTGGCAAACCTGGTAGCGAGTATTCTTCCGACAATAGCACAGGCAAACAATTGAACGATGCTGTGGCTGAAGGTGCCGTGACTAACAAGAAATTGGTCTTCACTTTTGGCGGTAAACCAGGCGCAATGCCAATGGCTGTCTCTTACGCTTTTGAAGGAAATAAGAAATAATATGAGACGATTCATATTGAGAACAGCGGAAATAGCCCTTTTATTAGGGCTATTTTCTTGTGAGGGCATGTTCAACGGAATCTATGACGATGAGGTGCCTTCAATGCCAGGCTCGAATTTCACGGGCACCACCGTCTCCGTGGATGCCAGCAGCTACCAGCAATGGGTCTATATCGACTTCCACAACAAAAAGGTGGAAACAGTGAATATCGTCGATGGGGAATCATCCGACGCCTCGGAACCGGAGAATTGGGACATCGCCCTGCATCGTTTCCAAGTCAAAACCAATGGCGGAAAAGCAGTAGAAACGTCCTATAACTCGATAGATGAATTGATGGCTTCCTCTAATTTGCCTTCAGATGGTTGGAAGGAAGATACTTGGTATGAGGAGAAGGTGATTACCGACCTGAGCGGAATGATGTCCGGTCAGATAAAATATACGCCCTCTTATCTGAACGATGTGGTATGTGGTTGGATCACCTCGTCGGGTATGCCGCCAGAATATACTACAACGGACAAGGTTTACGTCATTTGTCTCTCAGACAATACCCATCTTGCCATCCGCTTGGAGAGCTATATGGATAATAATGGAACGAAAGGATTTATGAAATTATCATACGCTTACCCTGTTAAAAAATGAATAGGAAATTATTGATTGCGGGTCTATTCCTTGGCTCATGCCTCATGGTTCATGCGCAGGAAGAGGAACCGATGAATACTGAATTGGATGAGATTGTGGTGACAGGCACCCGCACCCCAAAACTTCTGAAAGACGTGCCTGTCGTGACTCGTGTCGTCTCTTCGGAAGAGATCAAGCGAACGGATGCCACGAACATGCAGGATCTGTTGCAACAGGAACTTCCCTGTGCGGAGTTCTCATATACCATGGGAAGTCAGACTTCATTGAACTTCCAAGGCTTCAGTGGCAAGGATATTCTGTTCTTGATCGATGGGGAACGAATGGCGGGTGAGACATTGGACAATGTGGATTTCACCCGCATCAGCATGGATGACGTGGAACGAATTGAAATTGTCAAAGGCGCGGCTTCCTCCTTGTATGGCTCCAATGCGGTGGGTGGCGTGATAAACGTGATCACCAAGAAGCCCGTCAAACCATGGAGCGTCCGTCTTAACTCAAAGTGGGGCTCCCATAGGGAACACCGTCATGGCTTGAACGCCGCATTCAAGGCGAAAAAACTCTCATCAACAACCAGCGTGCAAAAGAACGGACAAGACCCAATCGACTTGGGTGAAAACAGTGCCTACAAAGCTTATGGCTACGACACATGGAATATAAAAGAAAAACTCTCTTACCAGTTCAATCGTCTATTCTCCTTGTCGGGTCATGCGGGTTACTTCATCCGAGAACGCCACTATTCGGAGAATCAGGACAACCGATTCCGTGATTTCTCGGGTGGTCTTCGCGGAACATTCGACTTCAACAAAAAGAATATGTTGGAAATCAGTTATTTGTACGATCAGTATGACAAGAGTGATTTCTATTATGATCAATATGACATCCTCGATTACCGAAATGTGCAACATACCTTCAGAACGCAATACACCCACAACTTCACGGATAGCCTAGTGCTTATCGGCGGTGGTGACGTGATGAGGGATTATCTGATGACCTACCAGTTTGCCGACACGGCAGGAAAACATCAATACACGGCTGACTTGTTCTCTCAGATCGATTGGACTATCAACAAACATTGGAACATCCTGGGAGGCGTTCGCTACGACCATTTTTCCGCCGCCTCACTCAACCATGTGACCGGCAAAGCAGCCGTCATGTACAAGCCTGACGACAAGTGGAATCTCCGCCTCTCCTATGCGGGCGGTTTCCGTGCGCCTACCTTGAAAGAGACCGATCAGGAATTCCTCATGGGTGGCTTCATGTATATCTACGGAAACAAGGAGTTGAAACCTGAGTCGAGCAGCAATTTCCAACTCTCAACAGAATACTCGAAGGGCATTTTAAACGCATCCGTATCAGGATTCGTCAATGCCTTCAAAAACCGAATCAACACCCGATACGACTCCCTCTATTATGATAGCAAACCCATCACAAGGTCTTTCCGTGGGAATATGTCACCTGCGGAGGTGGAGGCCATCTGTGACAAACGAGACATGTATGCGATCTACGAAAACATGGAGAGCCTCGTTGTCTCTGGTCTCAATGCAGATGCGAAACTGCACTTCGATTTTGGTGTAAACGTCGGATTGTCTTATGTCTATACGCATGAGAGCAATACCGCCACATCTTCCACCCGACCTCATGCAGCCAACGCGAAAGTCGAATACCGCAAGGATTGGAAAAACTATGGGTTCAACGTGGGAATCAACGGAAGGTATATGTCCGAACTCAAAACGGAAGGTCGCTCCTACGAAGATTACATGATTTGGAAACTTTCCCTCATGCAACACTTCTACAAAGGAATCAACCTGAACTTTGTCGTGGATAACCTATTTGGCTGGAAACCATCCTATTACAGTGCGGTATCGCCTACGACAACAGGTACATCCTTTTCCCTCAGTCTATCGTTGGACATAGACAGATGGTTCGATACAACAAGAAATAAAACAAATACTGAAAACGCAAAAAAGAGTGTAGAATGAGTGTGAAGAAAAAAATAATACTGAGCGGAGCGACAGTAGTCGCGCTGATTCTGTTGGTCGGAGCTTACATGAAATGGATAAGTCCGACGAAGATTGCTTTCTTTAATTACCAAGTTATCACCCTTGGTGAGATAAACAGGGCTAACGACAACCCATCCATCCGCTTATTCGAGGTTAGTACTGACGATGTGGATGATTTAGGCAAATATGACATGGTTTTTGTTAATGCCATGGGACTTAGGATCACGGAAGCGCAACGTGAGACATTGAAGGAGATAGGTAAGAAAGTGCCGATTCTCACATCCATGGCGACAAACCCCGCCAACAATATCGCCACGGTGGATTCGGTGGATATCGAGTTCCTCAATCAATACATCAGCAACGGAGGAAGAAAGAACTACCGTAACATGCTTAACTACGTGCGTAAGTTCATTGATGGTAAAAAGTTCCGTTCGTATGAGCCTGAGATATACGTTCAGAAGGAGAACCATCTGCTTTATCATGCAGACATAAAGACTCAAGATGGGGAGGATATAGGCTTTGAGAGCATCGCCTCATATCATAAATTCCTAATGGATAATAACCTATGGAATGAAAATGCTCCTTGTGTAATCATCACGGGGGCTATGGGTGACCCGTCGGATTTGGCAGCTGCATTGGAAAAGACGGGCAATCGTGTCTATTGCGTGAACAGTCTGACCTCCATGGTCTCTTCGCAGCAAATAGACTCTATCCATCCTTCTGTTATTATCAATATGGCACATGGACGCTTGGGTGACAACATGGTGAATTACCTGAAAGAACGAAACATTCCTCTGCTTCTCACGTTGAATGTGAACAGACTCCGTTCTGAATGGGAAGAGGAGAAGATGGGCATGAATGGAGGATTCTTGTCACAAAGCGTTGTCACACCAGAAATCGATGGTGCAATCAGACCCTACGTGCTGTTCGCCCACGAGCAGGACGAATCGGGACTCCGTCACTTGATCACGATGCCCGACCGTCTGACTACTTTCGTCGAGACAGTGAACCGGCTTATCGCCATGCAGTCGAAGCCTAACAAGGAGAAGAAAATCGTCATCTATTACTACAAAGGACCGGGGCAAAACGCCATGTCCGCCGCAGGAATGGAGGTGGCGCCTTCTCTCTATAATTTATTGGCACATCTGAAACAATCGGGTTATAACGTAGAGGGGCTTCCTCAAAATGCGGACGAACTGGAGAAGATGATTCAGCAGAGAGGAAAGGTCTTTGGAACGTATGCGCAAGGTGCCCATGCGGAGTTCATGACTACCCAATCTCCACTGATGGTAACCAAAGAGCAATTTGACTCGTGGACGGATGATTATCTGCCTGCAGCCATGAAGGAGGATTTGGTGAAGGTTAACGGAGAGTTTCCTGGCGAGTTTATGACCCAAGATGGCAAGTTGGCTTTGGCGCATTTGCGATTTGGTAATGTTGTCCTTATGCCACAGGGAATGGCTGCAGCCGGAACCGACACATTCAAGATCGTACACGGAGCCAATGTTGCTCCTCCATACGCTTATGTCGCCTCCTATTTGTGGGCACAGAAGGAATTCAATGCCGATGCCATCCTTCATTTCGGAACACACGGTTCGCTGGAATTCACACCTCGCAAGCAGGTCGCTTTGGGGTCGTTGGATTGGCCAGACCGACTCGTCGGAGCCACGCCTCACTTCTACATCTACACGATTGCTGACGTGGGTGAGGCCATGATTGCCAAAAGACGTTCATACGCAGTCACACAATCACACCTGACCGCACCGTTCTTGGAGAGTGCACTGCGAACCACTTACCAACAACTGACCGAATCCATCTCCTCCTACGACAAAGCTGCGGAGGCAGGCAATGAAGAGGATATGAAAAGAACAGCGGCAAAGGTACGTGCCCTCTCGATTGAACTAGGCATTGCAAGAGAACTTAGATTGGACACCACCGCAAACGGAGCGCCTTATGCATCCGAAGAGATTGAACGAATAGAATCCTTCGCGGAGGAATTGGTCAATGAGAAAATCGTAGGACAGCTTTATACGCTTGGCGTCGCCTACGAGCCCGAACGAATCAATAGCAGTTTGTATGCCATGGCCGTGGATCCTATCGCCTACGGATTGTTGGCTGTGGATAAACAGAAGGGTCGTGCGGACGAATCTTTCGAGAAAAAGAAATTACAGTTCGACCGTAAATACATGACAGCCGCCAAGAAGATTGTACATGATCTTTTGGAAAATCCTTCGTTGGGAGATGACCAACATCTTCTCGCCATTGCGAATATCACAGAAGATGAGCTGAACATGGCGAAAGAGTTCGAGAAGCAAGGCAATCGTCCGGATATGATGGCGATGATGATGTCGATGGGAGCACAGTTCACCGCTAAGGCAAAGAAAGACACCTTGCCTACCAAAAGCGTGAGCGAACTGCGGAAAGAAGGCATCATGAGACATCGAAGCATACCACAAATGACCAAGGAAGAGTACCAGAAGATGGAACAAAAAGGTTTCTATCCTGATGCCATGATGAAGGCTATCAAAGAGGGTCAAGAGTGGTATAAGCGGGAACAAGACTCTTTGAGAAAGAAGGATCATCCGCAAAAAGATACGATAAAACCGCAAGAGCGCAAACCAAAGGAGATGCCTAAACGGAGAGAGTTCTCTAAGGAGGAGAAAGAACTGGCTCGTGCGATATTAGCTATCAGACAGGCTGTACTGAATGTGAATCTGTACAAAAAGCAATTGAAGGAGAGCCCTTCCGAGGAACTGAAATCGGTGGTCAATGCCCTGAACGGAGGATATACCGCACCATCTCCTGGTGGCGATCCTATCGTCAACCCTAACGTATTGATGACAGGTCGAAACTTGTATGGAATCAATGCGGAAAACACTCCTTCGGTTGATGCTTGGGAAAAGGCGAAAGCATTGGCAGATAATACAATAGAGATGTACAAGAAGAGACATCACGACTCCATTCCAAGAAAGGTCAGCTATACGCTATGGAGCGGAGAATTCATTGAAACGGAGGGTGCCACCATTGCACAAGCGTTCTATATGCTGGGCGTGGAGCCTTTGCGGGACGCTTTCGGCAGGGTGACAGACCTGCGACTGATTCCTTCCAAAGATCTGGGTCGTCCACGTATTGATGTGGTGGTTCAAACCAGCGGTCAGTTGCGGGACATTGCCGCATCAAGACTGTTCCTGTTGAATCGTGCAGTCGAGATGACTTCCTCTGCATCAGACGATATGTATGACAACTACGTGAGAGAGGGCGTCGTCGAATCCGAACGTGTGTTAGTCGAGAAGGGCATCACGCCTAAGGAGGCGAGAGAAATCTCCACCTACCGTGTCTTTGGCGCACAAAACGGAGGGTATGGGACAGGCATACAAGGAATGGTGACGGCCGGCGACCGTTGGGAGTCGGAAAAAGAGATAGCGGATGTCTATCTGCACAATATGGGTGCGTTCTACGGCTCGGAGAAGAATTGGGAGGTCTTCCGTCAAGCAGCGTTCGAGGCGGCCCTTACCCGTACGGATGTGGTGGTTCAGCCTCGCCAGAGCAATACGTGGGGCGCATTAAGTTTGGACCATGTCTATGAATTTATGGGTGGCATGAACTTAGCTGTCCGCAACGTGACGGGGAAAGATCCAGATGCCTATATGAGTGATTATCGGAACCATAACCGCATGAGGATGCAGGAGGTGAAAGAGGCGATTGGCATAGAGAGCCGCACCACAATCTTCAACCCTACCTATATCAAAGAGAAGATGAAGGGAGGCGCCAGTTCAGCGGGTGAGTTCTCTGAAATTATTACCAACACGTATGGTTGGAATGTGATGAAACCAGCTGCCATTGACAATGAGATGTGGGACGAAATCTATGATGTTTATGTCAAAGACAAACATCAGTTGGGCGTACAGGAGTTTTTTGAGAAGAAGAATCCAGCCGCCTTGGAGGAGATGTCCGCCGTGATGATGGAGTCCGCACGCAAAGGCATGTGGAAAGCCACGCAAGAGCAATTAGCCGAAGTGGCGAAACTGCATACGGATTTGGTGGAGAAATACAAACCGTCCTGCTCTGGATTCGTATGCAACAATGCGAAACTGCAGCAATTCATCGCATCCCACGCACCAGAAGAGAAATCATCATCCTACAAGAAAGAGATCCAACAGATTCGTGAAAAGAACGATGGAAAAAACATAGTGATGAAGAAAGATACGTTGCAAGAGACCAACGAAAGCCATGTGAAAATCAATGGTGTGGTGGTAGGTGCTTTTGTCGTCCTCTCCTTCGTCGTGTTATTATTGCTCATCCGCAGAAGACGGAAGATGAATCAAGAATAGAATGGAGACGGTCGTATTAATCATCATGATGCTGGTTTGCTTCACTTTTTTGCTGAAGCAAACCTTCCACTCTCCCAAGGAGTGGGTAGGAATCAGCGTCCTGCTACTGATCTTCACAGGGCTGATTTGGCCTGTCGCCATCGAGCAATCGAAGTCGCAGATAAGCGACTGGCTTTCCAATCCGACACTCATGCAGGATACGGCAGTCATCATCACCTTAGATGTGATGGTGCAGGTTATTTTTTGCATTATGGATGTACGTGTAGGAAGCGGAGGCGGAAGGAAAAAGGCAAGCAAGATATGTTATCAAGTGGTCAAATGGATACCGGGGTTCATGATCTTCCCCGTTATCTTCTCCGCTTTGGTCTCCGTCATCTTCAAGTTTCCGGGAGTCTCTTTTAGTACCATATCATGGAGCATGGCGGCAGTCATTGCCATATTGGTTCCACTGCTGACTTTCGGCTTCCGATATTTGTTGCCAGAGCGGGAAATCAGGCTGGAGGTGTTGTTCCTTTGCAACCTTCTGTTAGCCATATTGGCTGTAGTCGCCACGGTCAACGGAAGAACAGCGGTGGAGGCAACCGACAACGTGAGTTGGCGAGCCTTGTTGGAAACCAGTTGCGTGATGTTGTCGGGTGCGCTCATAGGCCTTGTCCTCTACGAATTGAAAAGAATATTCAAGCAAAAAAATCATAAATAATTAACTAAGGGGCGCATGTTCGTCCCACAAAACCAGATAGGATATGCATTATATTTCAGACATGCTGTATTGGATTGCAACAGGACTGTTGGTTCCCGTTGTCATCCTTTTAATCGTTTTGTTTATCCGTGCGCTTCTGCTGTTGGGAAGTTTCTTCGGACAATATATCTCCATAAAAAAGGTGCGCAAGGAGTTCCGCACAGTCATTCAGCGTATGACATCGCAGAATGTGGAGGAGTGGGAAACGTTGCTTCCTGACGCAAAGCACTCTCCGTTCATTGACTGTATCAAAGAGATGGCAAAGAACCATGAGAGTCAAGCGAAGGTGCGTCACCTAGTTGATAATTATGAGATCATGACGCAAAGAGAGTTGTATCCATCCAATCTGCTCTTGAAGATGGGTCCTATGTTGGGATTGATGGGTACGTTGATACCGATGGGACCAGCCTTGGTGGGACTCTCTTCCGGTGACATCGCCTCCATGGCCTACAACATGCAGGTAGCCTTCGCCACCACCGTTGTTGGATTGGCATCGAGTGCGATAGGATTCATCACGAAACAGTTCAAGCAAAACTGGTATGCCCAAGACTTGGCTGATCTGGAATATTTATCAGACTTAATCGAAGAGTGCCATGAGAAGAAATAACCGAAGGAGAATGAGCATGGGCGAAGACGACGATCCGATGAGTGTCGTCAGCAATCTTTTCGATGTGGCTATGGTCTTTGCCGTAGCCTTGATGGTCGCTTTGGTCGCAAGGTATAATATGACGGAGATATTCAGCCAAGAGGATTATACGATGGTGAAAAATCCAGGGAAGGAGAACATGGAGATCATCACCAAGGAGGGTGGAAAAATCAACCGATACACCGCCACCGATGAATCAGAACCATCTGAGGGGAAAAGAGGAAAGAAAGTGGGTGCCGCCTATCAATTGGAGAACGGGGAGATTATTTATGTGCCGGAGTGAGGAACTCTGTTTTTCTTCTGCCATGTGCTTCTATGAGAAAATTTGATGAATGATTTTATTGTCATTCTCCATAAAAAGCATATCTTTGTCATGAGACAAGAGGTATAAGACTACTCTCAATTTGATTCATTCATCTAAAAAAATAAACAGATATGGCAACTCAAAAATTTGAATTGATGTCGCTTCCTTACGCTGTGAATGCGTTGGAACCAGTTATTAGCCAACAGACCATCAGTTTTCATCATGGAAAGCATTTGCAGGCATATGTGAATAATCTTAATGCACTATTGCCTGACTCTGGGTTCGAAAACCTATCGCTTGTGGAAATCGTTAGGAAAGCAGAAGGTGGAATCTTCAATAATGCGGGACAGATATTGAACCACGAGCTTTATTTCGGACAGTTCCGTTCCCCCAAGGCGGATAATCAACCAGCAGGACGAATAGCTGATGCCATTGCAAGAGATTTTGGATCGTTCGATGCTTTCAAAGAGGAATTTCAGAAGAAAGGAGGTTCTTTGTTTGGCTCTGGATGGGTATGGCTCTCTGCCGATGCTGATGGGAAACTGCTTATCTCCCAAGAACCGAATGCAGCAAACCCTGCACAACGTGGACTTACTCCATTGTTGACATTTGATGTGTGGGAACACGCCTACTACCTCGATTACCAGAACCGCCGGCCTGACCATCTTGCCGCACTTTGGTCAATCATCGATTGGCAAGTTATTGAGAATCGATACTCTGTAAAGTAAATAATCTTAAAGGAGCCTGAACCCGTTTGAACAAAAAAGATGCACAATGTTCGAAATCTGTTTGTTGAGGCTTCCTACACAATATGAGGTTGAGTTGGCAATCTTTCCGAGACCAACTCAGCCCTTTCCATTTAATGAATAGGTTTTGCATTAAGAATTAATTTTTTATCTTTGTTTGAGATTGACTGATAGCCTCTGATGCGTTTGATAATCTTATTGTCAATAGAATCAGTAAGTTGTGCCGTGTTTTGATTTTTTTAGTGAGTGAAATAATTTAATTGCCTATGGAAAAGAAGACGTTTTTTACCCCAATAATAATATTGTTGATTGTCATGGTATGCAACACCATGTCTGTTTGGTCGATAATGACAGTTCGTGTGGATAATGCAGGTTCGTTGTCCTCTGTACTCTCTTCTGGTGATGATGAGGTGAAGATTACGGGTGTCATCAATGGAACGGATGTCAAGTGTCTTCGTCAACGAATTGATGAGGGAACGCTCTCATCGCTGGACTTGTCGGAAGTGAAGATTGTGAGTGGGGGAGAATCCTATGATGGTACACATTATACGTCGAATGATACTATCGGGGCTAATATGTTCTCCAATTTTTCACAGTTGAAACATGTTGACTTGCCTACTTCAGTGGTGTATATTGCGACTAATGCCTTCTCACGTTCTGGACTGAAGAAAGTGGTGATCCCGAATAGTGTCAGAGAGGTTGGAATGGATGCCTTTGCTTATTGTAAATCATTAGATACAGTTTTGATCGGTAGCAAGGTGAAAAGCCTGGGACAAGGAGTTTTCTATAGCTCGTCTGTCAAAGTGGCTTACGTCTTATCGACGGGTATCCCGCAGATTACCTATTATCTCTTCTCATCTACGCCGAATATCATCGTCTATTCGGAGATGGAAAACGATTATAAGGATTCTGATTGGAGTGAATTCGGTACCATTAAAGGAGGTTTGGAAGAATACTATTCTCGTGAACAGGATTCTGCAACTATCTTGCGTGCGAAATTTGCTGCCTATTTCAATGATGCTGCCTGCACGGAAATGAAAGATGAATATAAAGCAATGAATGATAATGCCCTCTTTATGAGGATGCAGAATGATGAACTGACAGATGATCTTATTGAGATTGCCTTGAAAATCAAGAATGATGACTGGGAAAAATATGAAAAAGATTTTAGAATACATGAGTATTCAGCCTATAGTGATGCTAACTATTGGAATAAAAAGCTTATGAGTACGGGTGGTTCGTATATGGGTAATCCAACAGGTATTTATTCGACGGATAATGCTCCAATCTATGTTTTCGTGGATCAAGATACACCAAGTGATGCTACTCTCTACTTTACGGGATGTGTGGGGAATAATCTTATATCAAATGCGAAGACGGGAACAAAACTTTCTAAAGGATTGAATATTATTGAAGGAGAGAAAAATGCATTGTATTACGTTATCTATACAGCAGATACTCGGTCGATGACAAAGCAACTTGATGAATGGCCTGCTATTAAGATTCATGTCGAGGGCGGTGTGGTGAATGGCTATTATGATTTGGTGCGCCATAATGATGCAGAGTATGTGGAACTGTTAGCAAATGCTACGCATGAACTCTTCACCGTTAAGGGAGCGGAGACGTTACTCAATTTTAGAACATCATCTTATAGAAAAGCTTTCCCTTCAACAATTGATAAGAATGTCATCTGGTTTGATAGCCTTACTGTTTGGGAAAAGGAACTGATGGGTATCTGTGAGTCAGTAGCCAACGGACAACGAGCTAATGCACCTTATAACCTGACAGGTGGCGAATCTTATTTCCCAATCTATTATAATAATCCAAACTTTGCCATCGAAGGAGATGAGACGGATGATGGATATGCCAACTCTACTGATTATCGTACGTCGTATAATTCATTTAACTGTATCTCAAAATCATTTGACGTGAGTCGAGATGATCAGGATGATTGGTGCGCGGGACATGAGTGCGGACATAACAACCAGAAAGCCATTAACCTAGAAGGGTGTACGGAGGTGTCGAACAACTTATTCTCCAATGTGATTTGTTTCCTTGATGGTCGTACCACATCCAAGGGATTGTCCCTTTCTACTACAATGAATGATTATGCACACCATGTTCCTTATTTTACGAGAAACGTATCCAGTATGATGAGAATGTATTATCAACTCTATCTGTATTATCATCAAGCTCGGAAAAACACATCTTTCTATCCGACTCTTTTCAAAGAGTTACGCGAGGATCCGTTGGCTCTTTGGAATAATACGGATAATAGTTCGCTGAAATTTGTCAGAAAAGTGTGTGAAGTGGCTCAGGAAGATTTGACCGACTTCTTTACGGCTTGGGGATTCTTCGAACCTTGTAGTTTGACTATTGACGACTATGGCGTGCGATCTTTGAAAGTGTTACAGGAGGATATAGATAAGACCTTGGAAGAGATTTCAAAATATCCAAAGAAGAACAGAGAAATCCTCTTTGTTGAAGATCGAGCAGATTATGTGTTAACCACGGATTTCTTGACTGCAGGGGGTGAGAAACGTTTGGGCTCAGAAACTGTAGGTTTGTATGCTAATTTGGGACAATATACTGATTTCCTCTCAACTGCTGTTGAACCTTCGGAATATACTTATATGCAAGCGGATTCATTCTATGCTATGACGGGTACGGGCGGTATAGGTTTCTTGGTGCAGGATAAAGAAGGAAAGATGCTGTATGCATCTAATACGTTAAGTTTCTGTATTCCTTCCTGTGTTGGAAAAGAGTTTACGATTTACTCTGTTGATGCAGATGGCTCGTTACATGAGGTGCATAAGCAAGAAGGCGGATTGGAGATTGTACACCTGACCGAACCAGGAACGTTGTCGGATTCTCTTACGAATCAAGCTGTGAAGGCAGTCATCTTTGGACCTTTGAATGGTACGGACATCCACTACCTTCGTACATTGATCAATGAAGGGAATTTGCAGGCGTTGGATCTGTCAGGATCAACGATTGTGAGTGGGGGAGATGCATATTATGAAGGAGAAGTGACAGCTCAGAATGTGATAGGAAGTGATTTCTTCTATGAGTGTGCTAGATTGGTGTCTGTCGTTCTTCCTCAGTCCGTCACCGCTATTGGTCAGCAGGCTTTTTCTCATACGGGTATGCGTGTTGTTGTGATACCAGATAGCGTCACTACGATAGGATTTGACGCGTTCGCTTATTGCGATCAATTATCAAAGGTAGTGATTGGTTCTGATGTGAAACGGTTACAACAAGGTGCGTTCTATGAATCTAAGGTGAAGGATGTTTATGTTAAGCCGACGACACCACCATTCATAGCTAATTACCTCTTCTCGTCTAAACCAACCATCCATGTTTATGCTAGTGCACTGGCTGATTATGAGACTTCAGGTTGGGCAGAATACGGTACGTTGGTGGGCGATTTGGATGAATATGATTTCAGTGAGCCTACGCAATTGTTGCAACCGTTGAGCGAGATGTCAAATAGCCCAGAAAATGCTGTTCTTTATGACCTCTTCGGACGTAGAGTTGCGAGTCAACAATACTCAACTATATATGTACAAAATGGGAAACGGGTGATTTTTATAAAATAGAAAATAAGTAGGGGCGAATTTTTGTCCCTAATCTAATCGTTTGTAATATTCTGTTTCATAGAGAAATTAATCAATCGTAGAGATGGAAATGACAGAATCAGCCTATTTGAATAGAGAGAATATAGAAAGATCAACAGAGGAGGCGGAGTATCATCCACTTAAACCATTCCTTCCAACAACAACGAAAGTTTTGTTCTTAGGCAGTTTTCCTCCTCAACGTAAGCGATGGTGCATGAATTTCTATTATCCAAATTTCATCAATGACCATTGGCGAATCATGGGCTCTATATTTTTTAATGACAAAAACCATTTTGTTGACAGTAAGGAGAAAAAGTTCCTGTTGGAATCCATTGTGGAATTTTTACAACAAAAAGGCATTGGATACTATGATACAGCCACGTCGGTGAAACGATTGGCGGATAATGCATCCGACAAGTTCCTTGAGGTGTTGGAATATACCGATATTGATTCATTGTTAAGAACGATTCCCCAATGTAAAGTTATTGTCACCACAGGAGAAAAAGCCACGCAAAACGTGATGAATCAGTATTCATTGTTATCTTTGCCGTCGGTGGGTAGTTATGTCCCTTTGAATGATAATGTGGTATTATACCGATTGCCGTCATCCTCGCGAGCCTATCCATTGAGTCTAGACAAAAAGGTGGAGGCATATCGCAAATTATTTGAATTTGCGGGGATTGTATGATTAAGGATGATGATGAAATACTATATCAACACATAAAAGTTCAAAAATATATCATATATGGCAAAAGGAAAATCATTATGTAAGCTTCTCAAAAAGATTCGGGAGCAGATTGCGGAAGCCAATGGCATCGATTACGCTTCGAGGAAGTGTACATTCGAGGGTGACTGCAAGGGCACATGTCCGGCGTGTGAGCGGGAGTTGGAATATCTCGAATCGCAGTTGACCATGAAGCGTAGTATGGGTGTTCCCATCAAAATCATAGGTTTGTCAGTTGCTTTGGCATCGGGGACGGCGTGCACTTCGAATCCACCAGAAACCTGTCCATCGAAAGAAATCTCATTGGATTCAGTGGATTATGTGGATGAAATTCCAGCATATCCTATTACAGAAGAGGAAGATGATTCGTCTGATACTGAAAATAATCTTGATGATGTGATTGAAGGAGAGGTCGATATTGATCCTGATTATAAAAAAGCCCAATTTCCAGGAGGATATGATTCTTTGAAATCTTTTCTGCAAAAGAATTTACATTATCCACAAGAAGCAGTAGAAAAAAGTATCGAAGGTAGGGTTGTTGTTTCATTTATAGTGGATAAATATGGCCACATTTCGAATGTAGAGGTTGTCCAATCTGCTGATTCCCTGTTGGATACGGAGGCAGTGAGGTGGGTTCAATCAATGCCTGATTGGAGTCCGGCGGAAATGGATGGGAAGGCGGTTCGGTCTCGCTTTGTGTTGCCGGTTAAATTTGGATTATATCGATAGGGAGACGGAGGCCTGATTATTCTATCATTCTCTTCACCTTCCTCACACTACCGTCACTCATCTTCACAAGATTAATGCCTTGTTGCAATGAAGGGATTTGTATGCCTAATAATGAATAATAGGCAATTGGATAGATTTCTTCGGAAGAATATGTCAATACATTAGTGGCTTCCTCTATTAACTCATATCCTGTGCGTTCGGATGTGATATGGATGTTAAACACGAAGGTGGCCACCGCTGTCTTACCTCCCTTTTGATACTTAATAGCTTGACGGATCGTATAGTTGGAACCGTTTGCCACCTTGCTTGGATATTGTCCAAGAGAGAATGTGAGGCTGTTGGCATCAAACTCGCTGAAGACGTAGCCTGATGCATAATCGCAACGGTTGCCAGAGGCGGAGAACCAATGTCCGTAACCATTCGCCGAGGAGGCGGAGTTGTTGATCACCCCGTTGGGATCGACTGCATAGAACATGGCATGTCCATCGGTTGGTCCCGAACTTGTCCATTGCGTGAGAAGAGTACCCACCGTAGAGGCTTGCATCTGAAAGGCTGTGCCAAGACTGGATGCCGCAGCACCTTCCACCTTCAATGTTATGCCTTGATAAACGCTTGATGAGGCGGGGAAATATACGTCGTAGGAAAGCTCCACATCCTTGATATCCTCCGTATCGGAAATGTTAGCCGCTCCCCAAAGGTTAGTGCCTTTGAATTCAACGGTATAGGGCCATTGGTCATCGTTCGTGATCTCCTCGTCCCACTTGTGCTGTATGTATGCGGAAGGCGACGGTGAAACGACCAGAAACAGTTTCTTCACACCTTCTGGCACTACGCAACTTGCCACTCCTTTCACCTCCGCATTAGCGTCGGAACTGGTGCAATAGACCTCCTCGTCATAAAAGTATCGCCTTGAACCATCCGCCATAAGAGCTACATAGCCTAAGTGGAAACCGCGGGATGTATATTGGTTGAATGTATTATACGCTGACACATTGGTAGTTACGAACTTTTCCCCGTTAAAATATTGTTTCGTATCTCCTTTAGGAAGAGATGCACCCTTCGCAAGCGATGTGAAATCGACGGAGATTTCTGTACCGGCCTTCGGCACATTGAGCTGGATGATATTGAACCCCGTACTTTGAGGACAACTGCTGTACGTCACCTGATACTTAGTCGCCCCGAGTGCAACGTAATCATAGCAGAGCGTACCAATGTAATCATCCGCCTCATCACGCACGTTATCTATGTCCATCGTAGCCACCTTCATGGCATAAAGGAAATACTCCATATACAGGTCGGAAGCATCCATGTTCATCATCTTCATAAAGCTCTCGTTCGGGTCTGCCCCATAGCCAGGGTTGAAGCGCCACAGTTCGCCTATGACATCGATACCATATTTCTCGGTAAGGTAATAGTGCCACCAATACGATTGGTACCTGTGCCATTCGTGCGTCATCGCATAATTGTGGGTGTTCATAAATAGATTCCAGCTCTGCTCCCACTTCAATGCGGGATAGGACTGGTTGGCTTGCCATTGCGCAGTCTGTTCCCAGAATGTGGAACCACTACCGATGGCGGTTCGGAAGCCCGAATAGCCTTTAAGATCAGCATAGACCTGATATTGGAAAGAGTGACCAACCTCATGAGCAACGGAGTGTCCGACAGGCTTGCTGGTGCTTGGACTGAGCCAAAGAGCACCGATGACATCATCATATCCACCACCATAGCACACCCATTCGGTGGTATGGTTCAGTAGGACCATCATCTTGTATTTCGACACGTTGGAGTTGCCTTCATCACAGAAAGCCAGCGTACCAATGTTCATTGCATAGAAGCCTTCGCATTTTTTCAGTAGATCATCGATATCCACACGATAGGTTGAAGGCGCATTCGTCGGGTTCGTATTGCCGTAATACTTGTCCCAGTAAACAATGAAGTTGTCGCTTTCCTTCGAACGGGACTTAGACCAGGTGTATTGGTTGTTAGGGTCGTTTTCACTATAGATTAACGTATCCGTTCGATTCTTCCATTCACGAGGAATGTAAAGACTCTTTTGAGCGGAAAGAAACATTGAAAAGAATGTCCAAATGAGCAATGTTATTGTGAGTGATTTCATGGTATGATGTTATGAGAAATTTGCATTACATGCAAAGTAACCATCTGCAATGATATGTAACAAATTTTTCGAGACAAATTTGCAGGATGATTGTAGGAATGTATTTATTTCTTTAGCAGATCAGGTCTTAATGTTTTAGTGCGTTCTATCGCTTGTTCATATTCCCACTCTTTGATCTTAGCTTCGTTGCCGGAGAGAAGAATATCGGGTACTCTCCATCCTTTGTATTCGGCAGGTCTGGAATAAACAGGCGGAGCCAGAAGATTGTCTTGAAAACAGTCGGATAGTGCAGACTGTTCATCGCTCATTGCACCAGGGATCAGACGGACGATTGCATCGGTCATGATGCAGGCTGCTAGTTCACCACCTGTAAGAACGAAATCACCAACAGAGACCTCTTTCGTGATAAGATGCTCTCGGATACGATGGTCTATTCCTTTATAATGTCCGCAGAGAATTATGACGTTGCTTAACAGAGACATGGAATTGGCCATTTTCTGGTCAAACATCTCTCCGTCAGGAGAAGTATAGATTACTTCGTCATAATCACGTTGTTCCTTTAAATGTGTTATCAGTCGGTCGATAGGTTCTATCTGCATCACCATACCTGAACTAAACCCGAAAGCATAATCATCGATCTTCTTGTGCTTGTCTAAGGTATAGTCGCGTATGTTGTGTACAACGATCTCAGCTAATCCTTTAGCTTGGGCACGTTTAAGTATGGAGTGGTTTAATGGACTCTCCAATAGTTCTGGTACAGCCGATAGAATATCTATTCTCATGGTGTCTTGTGATTAGAATTCAGAAGAGAAATGGAAACGTATCTTAGGGAAATCTGTTTGAGCCATTTGTAGGATATACCCTGAGTCGGCTAAGAACACATCTCGGTCTTCCATGTCTTTAGCCATGTATTGGTATTTGCGTTTCTTGAAATTGTCTAATGCTTCAGCATCGTCACTTTCTATCCAACAAGCTTTATACAGATTGATAGGCTCCCATCTACATTTCGCATTGTATTCATGCAGCAGACGGTATTGAATGACTTCAAATTGAAGTTGTCCCACGGTACCGATAATTTTTCGTCCGTTGAATTGGTTGGTAAAGACTTGCGCAACTCCTTCGCCCATCAGTTGTTCAATACCTTTGGTTAGTTGTTTCGCCTTCATTGGGTCATCGTTCTCTATGTATTTGAACATTTCAGGGGAGAAGCTAGGCAGTCCTTTGAAGTGAATATCTTCTCCAGATGTGAGTGTGTCGCCGATTTTGAAAGTTCCACCAGAATCGGGTAATCCGACAATATCGCCCGGCCATGCTTCATCTACCGTCTCTTTCTTTTGTGCCATAAAGCAGGTAGGTGCGGAAAATTTAAGTATCTTGTTGAGACGCACATGCTTGTAATTGACGTTGCGTTCGAATTTTCCAGAACATATTTTGACAAAGGCAATACAGCTTCTGTGATTAGGATCCATATTAGCATGAATCTTAAATACAAATCCGGAAAAGGCACTCTCTTCAGGGTTCACTGTACGCTCGACTGTCTGTGTTGGTTGTGGACTTGGTGCGATTTGACAGAAACAATCCAATAACTCTTTCACTCCAAAGTTGTTCAATGCACTACCGAAAAAGACAGGTGCCACTTGACCCGCTAAATATTCATTTACGTCTAGATCCGAATAAACACCATTGATGAGATCAATATCATCCCTTAGTTGTTGAGCATCTTCTTCTCCGATATGCTTCTCTAGTTCCGGACTGTTGATGTCTTGAAATTCTATGTTTTCAGTGACAGTTTGTTTGCTTGGCGTATAGAGATTGAGTTTGTGTTCATATAAGTTATATACACCTTTGAATTTATCACCTTGGTTGATAGGCCAGGAGAGTGGACGGACATGGATGTTTAGTTCTTTTTCCAATTCATCCATCAGGTCAAACGGATTGTTTCCGTTGCGGTCCATTTTATTGACAAAGACGATTACGGGCGTATTTCTCATACGGCACACGTTCATCAGCTTACGTGTTTGAGCCTCTACACCTTTTGCACAGTCAACAACAATGATTACGCTATCAACAGCCGTTAATGTTCGAAACGTATCTTCTTGGAAATCTTGGTGACCAGGCGTGTCAAGAATGTTGATTTTAAATCCATTGTAGTCAAAAGCCATGACAGATGTAGCAACAGAGATACCACGTTGCTTCTCTATTTCCATCCAGTCGGATGTGGCTGTTTTCTTTATCTTGTTTGATTTGACTGCTCCTGCAATATGTATAGCACCCCCAAATAGCAAGAGTTTTTCTGTCAATGTTGTTTTTCCCGCATCTGGGTGACTGATAATTGCAAAGGTCCTTCTCCTTTTTATCTCTTCTGATAAGCCCATATTTTGATTTTCAAATTTTAGAGTGCAAAGTTAGTAAAAAAAAGCATACGTGTGCAGATATGAGTCTGCATAATTGTATCCGTATGTGATAATATGAGGAACTGCCGAGATGAGATTTTCTATAATGTAAAAAAAGAAGCCATGAAAATGACTTCTTTTTTGTGGGCCCAACAGGACTTGAACCTGTGACCCCCTGATTATGAGTCAGGTGCTACTAACCAACTGAGCTATGGGCCCTGCTTGCATTTGGTGAAAAAAATCACTACCTTTGCAAAACGAATGCAAAATTAGAATTTTTTTTGTGATATACAAAACTTTTACGGTTTATTTTTGAAAGTATTGTAGTGAAATTTATTAGGAATATAGATGAGATGCCACAGGAAAATGTGGTTTTAACGATTGGATTCTTTGACGGAGTACATTGTGGTCATCGTTATTTGATCGATTATGTGCGGAAAATTGCTTGTGAAAAGCAGTTGAAGTCTGCCGTATTAACGTTTTGGCCTCATCCGCGAATGGTGCTACATGAAAAATATCAGCCGAAATTACTCAATACAAATGATGAGAAGATCAGCTTGATAGAGACGCTTCCAATCGATTATTGTATTCAGATACCTTTTACGCAGCTCCTTTCGTCCTTGTCGGCTTATGAGTTTATGTCTGTTCTTAAAACGAAACTGCATGTGTGTCAACTCATCATTGGCTATGATCATCGTTTCGGACATAATCGGGAAGAGGGTTTTGAACAATATTGCGAGTATGGCAAACTGTTACATATAAATGTAGTGAAGGCGCCTGTATATGAACAAGATGGACGCAGCATCAGTTCCTCTTATATCAGAAGTTTAATATTATCCTCGGAGATAAAAAAAGCTAATTCATTTCTAGGCTATGAATATGAGTTAACAGGACGAGTGGGGTGTGGGAAAAAAATAGGAAGAACACTTGGATTCCCGACAGCTAATCTAATACCAGATTCTGAGTATAAGATTATACCTGCAGCAGGTGTTTATGCTGTGCGGGTTGAGTATGAAGGGAAAGTCTATCAAGGCGTGACCTGTGTAGGAAATTGTCCAACATTGGGTTCTGATAACAAAACTACGATAGAGACGAATCTTTTTGATTTTGATGAGGAGTTATATGGAAGAGAGATCAGTCTTCGTTTTGTTGATTATATTCGTCCGCTACAGAAATTTCCTACATTGGAAGCACTGCGTTGTGCCATGACAAAGGATGTGGAGCAAGCCAAAAAGAAGTTGGAACATTAAATAAATTGGAAGATTAAAAAAATAGAAAGAGGGGGTGATTCCATGAGAAACACCCCCTCTCTTGCGTTAGAATAGTTTTATTGTTTGATCAGTTTCGCTGCAAGTTTTCCTTCTGGTGTTTGCATCATTAAAATGTACATGCCTTTTCTCAGGTCACTTACATTGATGCTTTGACCGTCCCTGATTTTAAAATCTTTAATGATCTGTCCAGACATTGTTATGATAACAGCCTCAATCTCGTCCTCCCAAGGGAGAGAGAAGAAGAGTTCGTCTTCAACAGGATTAGGATAGATCTGTGCGATATTGTTTTGAATGGTGACGGTAGGATTGTCAAGTATTACTGCATAGATATTACGTTTCTCATAAGTAGGGAGCCCTGTAATCTTCCATTGTTTGCCGATGGTTGTATAATCGCCAAATCTAGCGTAAGATTCATTTTCTTTGTGCATTCTATATTCTACGGAGTCAATGATAGTAAAGACTGTATCCTTTCCGTTGATTTTTGCGGAAGAAAGGATCAGTTTCGTAGCTGTTGTAACTGGCAATTTGAAATTAGTATGTAAGACACCCTGTTCTGGATCATTATCAGCCCAGAAGCTTTTGTATCCCTTTGCCTTGATGATACAAGAGTCGGAAGAAGGAATTTGATACTTTCCTAAGTTGTTTTTGTCAACAGATAAGAATAAACCGCTGAGGTTGAAATCTTTGTTTCCGTTGTTGTATAATTCAAACCAGTCATCAGCTTCGCGGTATTCATCTACGAATAGAGAATTGGAAGCACAAAGTTCGTTGAAGAATATTTGAGGGACGTTAGGGTTGAAGTCTGCATCTTCTGTATAGACAGCTTTAATGCTCGTGCTGTTTGAGAAGGTGTCGGCAAATGCTATGCTGTAAACCTTGCTAGTTTCATTCGTAAGCTTATTCGTCACCTCCCAGTGTGAGAATTTATATCCTGCAGGTTCGTTTGCCGAAAGATTACAATTGGTTTGTGTGAAGAAATATCCTCTGAAATCAGAAAGACGAATTGGCTCCTGATTAATGGTGAAAGATGCATCTTTGACATCCGAATAGATGTGGAATGGAATCGTATCTATTTTGAAGTTACTCTTAATGTTCTTGTACATCACATCAACTCTTTCGTTTGCAAATGAACGAATGTCGCTGATATCCTGAGAAAAGTCCTTTTCCAAATATCTTGCTTCGTTAAGCTTATTATAGTAACGTTCTACGTCAGGTTGAATATTTTTTATCAAACTGTCAAGTACGTGGTTGACGCGAGTTGGTTCAAATGTGGTAGCTAGATGAACACAGAATTTAGCCAACAACATCTCTCTGATTTTGTCATTTTTCATCAAAGGATTAAAGAGTTTGTGCTCTTTTGCTTTGGAGAAACAGTTCGTTCTCACCGTATTGTTGTATAGAGAATAGCTAAATTCAGTATCGTATAAAATCCATCTCCATTTGCCATTGATTTTGGCACTTGCATCACCCTTTGCTTTCCAACATTTGATGTTTCCTCCAGGCCAGTCGGAGTTGCCACAGTACATCTCGATCATCATATAGTTTAAGTATTCGTTGATGTCCATGCGGTAGTCAAGACCTTCGAATACTTCCTTTGTGTTCATGTCGGGTTGCTCGCAAATGGCAATTAATTCATTGTAGCCACTTTCCCAGTAGTTGCTATCGTTGTTTTTGTCGTTTGATTTGTTTCCTTCGACAATATAAAACTCATCTTCACCCAATCCATAGTTTGAGTAGAGGAAGTCTTTGTTGGTACGTTCGCGGATGTTCAACATCGCATAGAATTCACCATTGATAAAGACCATAGAGGGTTGATAGGCCTGATGATCGATGTCTGCTTGACCAATTAGCAGGGATTGAATAAATCCGTCACGAAGATAGGAACGACCATAGTCGTTACCTGCATTTCTTAGTACGATGCTTTTCCATTTCAAATTAGGCTTTTCTTCGAAGATTGGATAATCCAATTGGTTGTTGCCATAGATTTTTCCTGTGTTGACTTTGATGGATTTGATTGGTTTGGTACGCGAACAAGCTCCAAAAGCCCCAACTTTTACCTCTTGATTTAAGCGTTCCTTCTTCTTCGCATCAAAAAGTTCAAAGTTGCAAGGACGGTCCCAGTCTCTCATGTAGTTCGCTTTTGATTCACCGAAACGAGGACTACATCCGCTGTTTACTTTTCCTCCGTTGATTCCGATTGCCAAGAATCCTAATGTGTCACCAAAGATATATTTGTTGTCGATGACGAGTGATACAATAGGAAGTTTGTTGATGTTTTCGTTTATGAAATAGGTGCCAGTTGTCACATCACTGCTTATTTCACCGTTTGTGACGGCAATGGCTCTGAGCGGAGTGTTCTTGTTGATGGTGATATTCCCATTGTAGAGATTGCTCTTGCTTGTTGGTTCTGTTCCGTCAGTGGTGTAATAGATCTTGGCATTTTGATCTTTAGCCGAGATGGAAACATGTTGTTCACCGTTATAGAAACCTGGAGCCAGAGAAAACTGAGGTGCAATGGTCTTTTTTGAAGCAACGCTTCCCGATGCATTAGGTGCTTTGGGTGTTGGCTGTGTAAAAAAGCCAAGTTTCTCTCCGCCATCTACGATGCGCCCATAAGAAATGTTTCTGTATGTGGTGTCGTAGGCCATTTGGTCAACGATGTTACCACTTTCATTAAAAAGATAGAGACATCCTCTTTTGGCAGGCAACTTGAAGTTGGCGTGACAAGCATAAGTGAGGTCAAATCCTAGGGCACTTTTTATCTTCTCTCTTTCGTTTATATCTGTCTCATCGAAATAGACAAGAGCAAATTCGCCTGGTTGTAGTACTAAATCTTTTCCGTCAGTGAACATTTGCCATTGATCTTTGTTGGCAATGTCGTCAGAAAAAAAGTAGAGTGAGATGTCCTCTGCAGATGCTCCATTGTTATATAATTCAGCCCATCCTGAGAATTGAAGATTCTCATCTGTTTGGAAAGAAACATTTTTGGGCATTAATTCATTGATGACGATTGATGCATTTGCATATAGGCATCCTGCCATCATCATAGAAATTAAAAAACTTTTTTTCATAAATTTACTTTTTAGAAACATTTATACTGAGTTTTATATTCGTGTTCTTTAAAAAAGCGGTGGCAAATTTAAATTATTTTTATAAAAAACCAAATGTTTTGAAATGGAAAAAATAGACGAGTGGCATGAATGTACATGGTTTTTCTGTAAACGTGTTTCTTCTCTCTGTGAATGCTTTCTTTTTTTGGCAAAAAAGTCGATTGTCATATAAAATAGCACGTTGAAACTGTGCTTATAATCTGTCGATTGTGCTAAAATTCTAATTTGTAGAGATGATTTTTGATGTATAATTCGTTTTAATTGTTTTATTTTATAATTTTGCGAACGATTTAGTTGGATGTCCAACTATTATGATTGTTTTTTGTAAAAAATTAGGAGAAATGAGTTCTTTCAAACGAATTTACGTTTTTTTGATTTTATTAATAGGTTTTTCGTTCGCTAATGTATTAGCTCAGGGCGTTTTGATATTTGAAATTTCAGATTCTCAGAACAAACCAGTTTCAGGATTGAATGTTGAGGTGACGGGGGACGAATTTTCTTATAAATACACCACGGATGTTAATGGTCGTATAGTTGACATGAGTATGCCAGCTGGTCATTATACGTATAATTTCACGTTCGGTGATCTGCATACAGATACGTTCTCCATCGTAGATGCAGGATATAACTGGATCAATTTGGATTATCGTATATTGAATGTCACATTTTTGAGTGAGGATGGAAAACCATTGGCAGGAAAGAAGGTGACTATTTATAAGGTAGGGGCTGACAACAGTGAGACGTATGTCTGTGAAAGACAATCTGATGAAGAGGGAAATACACGATTCCTGTTGCCGGAGGGCGATTACCGCTTTGATACCTTCAGAGGAACTGAATACATCAGATTGGATGATGAGAATGTCAATACGAAGGTGGAGATGACCAGCGGTTTGGTGACACATCAAACACATTTCGGATTTAAGAAAGGAGACGACACGATACAGGTATTTGCAAAAGATGTTAATGTAATGCTTTTGGTTGATAGCGTGGAAAAACCATTCGGTTCTGTTGTGGCATCTTCTGATGTTGCGAAGTCGATGGGATTCTATAAATATGCAGTGACCAAAGAGTATGTCTCATGTTCGGAAGGTGAATATAAAGCGACTGTATCTACAAAGGATTATGGAAAACTGACGTGTAATTTTTCAATAGATGATAATGCTCCATTGGTGAATCATATTGTATTCTTTGAATTGCCTGATTTGCCAAAAGATACAACGTCTGGCGATCCAAAAGATCCAGAGAAGAAGAAGGATGTGCTTCAAGGAGACAAGGAGGATACCACTCAAATTCTTCCATATATATTGGATGTGAAAATAATTTCAGAATTGGATAGTGTGACGCCATTGCCTTCAGTCTTGGTTAGACTGAGTGCTACCTATAATCCTACAGCAACTTCGCAGCAGTTTACGAGTCAGTATGGGACAGCAAGTTGGATGGTTACCGAGGGTGATTTTGACTTGTCTGTTCCCTATAAATCAATGCATTTATATATAACAGGAGATACTGCTGTAACCATGTATGTGGATCCAAACAAATTGCCAAAGGTCTATTTTGACTTTTATTATGGAGATGAAAAGTTTGAGCCTGTCTCAATTCCGTACATCAATGTATGGTTAACTTCAGATGTAGAATGTAGTACATATCTTAGAGGAGAATTCTCAAAAGAAAAATCTGCGTATGAATATAATAATCCAGTTTATCCAGGTGTAGGTTCTTATTCTTACTCTTTCTACATTAAAGAAAAGGATTATGATCAACGTGTTTTAGGATATTTTTATGTTGGTGAAAAGGATACGGTAATCCGTGTGCCGATTCATCTGCAACCTTTCTATGAAGTGAAAGTTGTAATGTTTGATGCGAATGGAGATACGATCAGATCGAGACAATATTTGAATATAAGTTCTAGTACGTTGAATAAGAATGTTGTGACAGATAGCTTGGGCGTTTATGAAACTAAGTTTGAAGAGGGTAGTTATCGGTTTATTGCCTTGGGTGATACTCAGTCTGTTCAGTTAAAAAGTGATACAGTCTTGCATTTCCAACTTCCTACAAAGGTGACACAACGAGTGAAATTCCAGTTCTTGCACGATGGTGCTCCTGTCTATCCTCAGATTTTGAGTATGGATGTTTATAAGGATTCTGTCCTTTATTCTAAGATGCTTTCATCTTATTATGATAATTATGAAGGAAAAGGCGAGGCCTGGGTGTTCCACGAATCAACTGTGTGTGAGGAGGGTGATTATTATGTGGAATATATTCTAAAAGATTATCAATACAATGGAACATACCAATACAAATATACCATTTCAAATCCTGTTCAGCCAGACACTATGATGTATATTGTAGTACCTGTGAAGAGAACGGTGACCATCACGGTAAAAGATGCTAATTTGGATTTGGTAAAAGGTGTGTTTGCTACAATCTATAAATATGATGAGAATGATTCGTTGATGTCAACCACCTACTATGACGATGCTTCTCACTCAGGTATAAAAACGAATTCCAATGGTAATGTAATTGACCATTTGGTTCCTGGACGATATCAGATACAGATTTTGGATATCGTGAGAGATTTTATTGTAAAGGATTATGATTTGAATTTTGAGATCATATCGGGCGTTAAATTGTATGATGTGAAATATGTGGTTCAATATAAGAGCACGAAGAAGCCAGGTCAGAATCTTTTGTTGGATGTGGAGAAAGATAATACCTTTTATAATTCTTCCTATACGAATGAAAAGGGTGTAGTGGAGTTATTCTGTGAGAAAGGTAATTATTCCTATTTCTTACATTACGGAAAGGATCATCGTGCGTCTTATAAAATAACTTCAGATACTACTATTTATATCTTGATAGAAGATCCTGTTCTGATCGATTCTATGCGTATCCTGAATTGTGTATGTCTAAGCCATAAGGATACGGTGGCACTCGACTTGCAAATCTTACCATCAAATGCTACTATGCAGGAGGTTGAGTGGAGCGTGGATAATCCATGGTTGGCTCATGTTACAACAGACGGAAAATTGATTACTCATGATGTGAAGACAGATGGCTTTGTGACGGTTACTGCAACAAGTATCGATGGTAGCACGCAGACTGGTTTTCGTAAATTCTACGTGGGAGATGGTAATTGCGGATCTGATTATACATTATCTTTTGCTAATATCGAAGCAGCTGAGATACCTGTGACTTCAGATACTGTAATTGGATTGTCAATTAAGTTGTTTGAAGAGGATGGCTTGGATCATTATTATTTGTATCAAATGTCTTATGACTCATTGAAATGGAAAACATTATATGGTCCAACGAACTTGGCTGAGATTGAGGCTCAATTAAGTGATGTGAATAAGGATATTTATATCAGAGCATTGGTGTCAAATTCATTACAAGAGGTGACCGATCTGGCAGCAAGCTTAAAACCTCGTTGTTCTACGGATGTGATTACAAATAAACTAACTGTTCGATATAATAGTTTGAAGCCTGTGAATTGGACAGATTCTATTTGTTCTACTGAAGATGTACTTACTTTCGTGGTAGATAGAACTGCATTGGGTACGTTGACGACAGGATATGAGTTAGTTTGGTATATGCGTACCAATAAGAGTGATGAACCAACTCGTTTGGATGAGTGGACAGGTAAGGACACTGCAATTATTGAGTTGCATGAGACCTCTTATATAATGGCATCAATTCAAAATGAAGAGACAACGCTTCTTTCTTATGAGGGAGAGGTTTTCGTGGAAACACTCCCAGTATTTAATATTGAATCATCAAAAGATACGTTGTGTGTAGAAGATGAGGTAACCTTGTCTGTCAATGTTTCACAGGGTGAACTCGACACATACAATTGGATTGGAGAAGATAAAACGGAGTCTGCTATTGTCGTTCAAGCACAGAACAAACCTTATGTGGTAGAGGTGACATCCCGCTATCATGTATGTGAGTCGCAGAAGGATACAATCAGTTTGGTGATTGATTATCCTATTGATATAGCAATCTCTACTGATAAGGCAAGAATGTGTGAGTCGGATAAAGAGGGTGCTCTCATCCGTATTGATAGTTTGGGAACGACTATAGGATCTGTGGTTTGGTCGGATAGCTCTCGGGCAGATACTTTGCGAGTTGTTCCTTCAAAGACGACTACTTATTCGGTGACGGCTCATTCGTGGTATGATAAATGTCCGACAGTAGAAAAAGATATGAAGATTATTGTAAACGATATTCCTTCGGTTTCCTTAACTGCCGATAACGAGGAGATTTGTCAATATGGTTCTGATAGTGTAACCTTGACGGCTACTGTTGTCACAGGTGAGGTTGAACGCTATATCTGGTGGGATGGTAAAGAGACAAAAGATCCATCTCGAACCGTACTCTTTACGGAGACAGAGGATGTATTTGTGTCTATTAGAGACGGAATTTGTGCTGATTCGGAAAAAGATTCTATAAAGATACAAGTGGCAAGACCAGCAGAGGCGAAGATAGCTACCACTACAACAGTGTTTGAATATGGAGGTGAAATCGATTTGAATACATCGACAACAGATGAGGTATGGGGACCATACACTTGGCATTCGGTAGATGTGAATGGAGATGATCAGATTCTTTCTGTTACGGATGAACCTAGATATACGGATATGCCGAACGGAGATGTTATATATTATGTCACAGTTGAAAATGGACCATGCCCAGTGATTTCGAGTGATATCATTGCTGTTGCACTGATAGATAATATAACGATTCCAACGGTCTTTACCCCACATATTGTTGATGGACAAAATGATGATTTCATGCCAGGCTATCCGACTATCATTTACGATCGATATGGAAATATAATATCTAACTCGGATAATGGATGGGACGGACAGTATAGAGGTGCTGTGGCTGATCCTGGTGTTTATATGTATGTGATTAGATTAAAAGATAATCGTGAGGTGAAAGGTACAATAGAAGTATTTAGAAAATAATAAGGAAAGAGAAATAAAATGAAAGGATATATTATTGTATTAGCTTTCTTGTTTTTAGGTTCGACTATGACGAATGTGTATTCATTGCAGTCTTCTAATTTTGTCGGTTCTAAAAGCGTTGGGGAGGAAAACTTAGTCTCAAAATATAAAGACGGACTTGTTTTATATGCTCGCAATGATAGTTTTTTCGTTGCGAAGTTAGACAAGGATGGCAAGATTCAAAGCCTTGAATACACATCCGATTTTAATGATATTTTGCCAGAGGGACAGGTTAGTTATGGCGAAAAGTCTGGGAAGTTGTATTATGCGAAAGCTGGAAAAATTTTTACAGCCAAGCAGAGGAAAAATGGCAAGTGGAAAAATGAAGAGTATATTCAAATTACAGGAACAGAATCCCAAAGAGACAATTATAAAGGGTCTGTATTAGCTTATGCAACATGGCGATATAAACCGAAAGACTCTATTGTCGTTTTGAATCCTGTTGTAAATGCAGATGAGACAGTGATGTACTTTGCCTCTAATTTGAATGGTTCTGATAACTTGGATATCTGGAAAGTAGAAAAGGATCAGGATGGAGAGTGGGGTAACCCTCAGCGATTGAGCCCTCAGGTGAATTCTTCTAATGACGAAAATTATCCATATATAAGAGAAGATGGTACGTTACAGTTCGCATCTAATCGTACAATGAAAAAAGAAGAACGTGAGAATGGAAAATATAATTTATTTGTTGCTGATTTAACGACAAAAGATGCTCCGAAACCGCTTGATGTTGTACGGAAAGAGGATCGTAAAAAGGAGATTCTGTTAGCTAAGGATGAAACCACAACAGAGGAGAAGGTGATAAATAGTTTTGATAAACTAAAGAATATAGGGAAGATTGACACGACGTTGACAAATCCTTTTCAACCTGGTAAAGATAGTTTGAATCGAGGTGGTGAGGGAGAAAAACAGGTTGGAGAAAAGGAACTTATTGCAGTGAATGACAACAAGGATACGAAGGATGAGTCGCTGAGGGAGATGACACCAGATCAAAAGAAAGAGCAGATGCGATATGAACAAGTGAAAAAGGTGGATGCTCAGTTGAAATCAAATCCTGATGCTGTCATAAAGGTATCAGATAATGTTATGGCAACTCATCAAATGCGTATTTTCTATTTCGAGTTTGACAAGGATATACCGAATGGTACATATAAAGAGGATTTACTTATTTTGCTTGATTTTATCAATGCATATCCAGAAAGTCGTTTCTTGTTAGTCGGTCATACGGATGAACGTGGTTCGGATGAGTACAATGATGCCTTGTCGTTGAAACGCGCAGAGTGGGTGTATTTCAATTTGTTGTTGAAAGATGTGAAACTTAATCGCTTGGAAATAAGAGGCGATGGAGAAAAACACCCTATATATAAGAATGCAAAAACAGAAGAAGAACACCAAAAAAATCGTCGTGTGGAGGTGATAAGATTAAATTGATATGGATATGAAAGAATATAAGAGGAGAAAAATAGGAAACATGGGTAAGTTTGTAATATTATCATGCCTTTTTTTGTTGTGCGGAACTACGTTAAGAGCACAACAAGACTTGCTGTTGTCACAGCAGTTCTTTTCTCGTATTAATATAAATCCAGCAGGAACAGGTAATAATGAAAAGATGGATCTGTTCTTTCTGGGGAGATTTCAGTGGGCAGGTGTGAAGAATAGTCCGAAAACATTATTACTTAACTTTTCAGGATATAGCGAGCGTTTTAAATCAAGTTTGGGCCTTACCTTTAATTATGACAATGTTGGTGTGGCTCATAGCACGACAAATGCTCAATTAGTCTATTCATATCATTTAGATATTACAGAGAAATACATTTTGTCTTTAGGCCTTTCGGGGGGAATTAATGTCGGACATTTCGATCCGATGGATAATATCATACGAGACGAAAAAGAATACAACAGTGATTCTTATGTGAAAGAGAAGGTGAATGAAGTTACACCAGACTTGAATTTTGGAGCGGAGTTTACATCTATGCACTGGATGGTAGGTGCTTCTTGTACACATTTATTGAACGATTCATCTACGACGTTTAAATCTGGACGACACTTCTATTTTTATGGAAGAGGATTCATTCCTTTGACAGATAGATTTGATATCGCACCGGCATTGGTCTATATGCATAAATATAAAACCAATGTTTTGGAAGTGAATGCTATGTTGTTCTACGAAAGATTTATTTGGGCAGGTGTGACATGGTGTCCTAACTTGGCGAATCCGACAGAAATGTCTATGTTAGCTATAACAGCAGGCTTTGAATTAAAGAATCGGTTCCGTTTCGGATATACGTATGACTTAAATTTGGGTAAATATAATAATTTGCCATCGAATACGCACGAGATCATGTTCTCTGTGCAGTTCTAATGACTTAAGGATTGTTTTTTTATAAAGAGTCTCTATTGATTTAGAGATTCTTTTTTGTGTTGTTCCCTACGGTTGACTCTTTCGACCCATGGTTCGATTGGATTAGGACTTGCCCATAAACCTAGCTTGTTTTGCCGAGCCTCTTGCTCAAGTTGTGCTAAATCGTCATCTTGGTTGTATTGACAATAGTGCCAGGCGTATCCTGCACGAATCATCTCATGACTGGCCTCCCGTCCGTCAGATAGGTAGGTGAATGCCAACAGGCGTCCGTAACGGTCAGTGTTGTCGAACTGTATTGTTACAGTTTGATTATATAAAAGTGATTTTAGATAGTCTGTTGCTTTCCGATGAAAATCTTGTCCCTTTTCTGGCGCGTCAATTCCTAACATTCTTACTCTATGGGTGATGTTGTCTTCCGTGAGAATATCATAGGTGTCGCCATCACTTATATGTATAACTTTCCCTGTGATTGTTTGCATGTGTTTTGTGTGCGTCTCTGCACAACTAGGTTTTCCCCAGGATGCCATTATCGTAAGGAATAGTGAAATAAGAATGTATATGTTTTTTGCGATGTAGTCGTTTCTTGTTAGTCTCATTCGATTAAAGTATTTAGTATGACAAAGGTAAACAATTAAGAGTAATTATGGAAGATAGAGGAGAACCGAAAAAATATTATTTTGTGATGTGCTTTGAAAAGTGTAAATTTGTCATTCTTTGATATCGGAGGTGTTGACTTATGATGAATAAAGACTTACAGAGCGTTAAACAACGGTTTGGAATTATAGGATCTGATCCTATGTTGAACCATGCAATTCATGTGGCAGTACAGGTCGCCAATACGGATTTATCTGTGTTGATTACAGGAGAGAGTGGTGTGGGAAAGGAACGGATTCCTCAAATCATTCATGAATATAGTTCACGTAAACATTCTCAGTATATTGCGGTGAACTGTGGAGCAATACCGGAGGGAACAATTGACTCGGAACTTTTTGGACACGAGAAAGGCTCTTTTACAGGTGCCATATCAGATAGAAAAGGTTATTTTGAAGTGGCAGACAAAGGAACTATTTTTTTGGATGAGGTAGGCGAATTGCCTTTGACAACGCAAGTTCGGTTGCTGCGTGTGTTGGAGACGGGCGAGTTTATTAAGGTCGGTTCCTCCAAGGTGCAGAAATGTGATGTGAGGGTGGTGGCTGCAACAAATATGAACATGCAAGAGGCCATAGCAGAAGGAAAATTCAGAGAAGACCTTTATTATAGATTGAATTCGGTGCCTATTGCAGTGCCACCGTTACGTAACAGAGGAACGGATATTTATTTGTTGTTCCGTAAGTTCGCAGTTGATTTTGCGGAAAAATACAAAATGCCGTCGATATCGTTAAATGATGAAGCTCGACAATTGTTGCTTCATTATCAGTGGCCTGGAAATGTTCGTCAGTTAAAAAATATTACAGAGCAGATCTCCGTATTGGAAGAGAATAGGGAAATTACCAAGGAGGTGTTGCAGGGATATCTCCCAAGTCAGCGTGATAATTTACCAGCTATTGCGGGACTCTCTTCTGGAGATAAGTCGTTTAGTAATGAAAGAGAGATTCTGTATCAGGTGCTGTTTGACATGAAGAAAGATATGAATGATCTGAAGAAACTTGTAAATGATATCATTCAAAGTGGTAGCGTTGATATCTCACATTTGTCTGGCTCTGATCTTCAGACGATGCAGAATGTATATTCTAAATCGTATGCAGATCATGACTCTCCTGTTGTGGAGACTTCATTATCCACATCCTCTTCTCCTTCTAAAATTCGAGAACAAAAGGATATTCAGGAGGTGGATGTAGAGGAGAGTTTGTCGTTAGAAGATGCAGAAAAGGAACTAATACGTAAAGCCTTAGAGAAAAATAATAACAAAAGAAAGTATGCAGCACAAGATTTAAATATATCGGAGCGTACTTTGTATCGTAAAATAAAAGAGTATGGCTTGGAGTAAAATATATAAAGGATGGATCACACTGCCAATCTTGTTGCTTGTTATTCTCTCTTCCTGTAGAATCAGTTACAAGTTTAATGGCTCATCTATTGATTATACGAAGATTAAAACCATAACAATTCGTGATTTCCCTAATAGATCCGCTTTGGTGTATGCAACTTTAGCAACGGATTTTACCGAGAATCTTAAGGATGAGTTTTCTTCTAAGACGAGTCTGGTAATGGTGGAAAATGATGGCGATTTACAAATATCGGGTGAGATCTCTAACTATAATGTGATTTCTTCTGGTATTAGTTCAACAGGTCAAGCAGCCGAATCACGTCTGCAGATGTCTGTTTCTGTGAAGTTCGTCAACAAAGTGGTGCCAGCAGAGAGCTTCGAAAGAACGTTCTCGGCTTATCAAGTATTCTCCAATGAATATACAATAGATCAAGTACAGGCAGAATTGAATGAACAGTTGATGGATGATATTATCAATCAAATCTTTAATGCTACTGTAGCTAATTGGTAGGTTATGACACAAGCAGACCTTATAGAGATGTTGCGTAAGCCTGAGTGTATCAGTGCGGAAAAAACGACAGAGCTTTTGTCGTTTTTGCGCATGTATCCGTATGCACAGACACTTCATATCCTTTATCTGAAAGGACTCAAGAATATAGGGGATGTGAGATATGATGTCGAATTACCAATAACATCTTTGTATGTCTCAAATCGTCGTGTTTTGTTTGATTTGGTATATAAGAAAAACTTCACGACAGAGGAGACAAAAGAGCCTGTACAGCAAGATGACGAACAAGAACAACTAAAAAAACCAGAAACGACTCCTTCTGTACCTTCAATGTCGGTGCCAATTGTGGATGTGATGGCTCAATTGGAACAAATGAAACCAATTGAATCTGCACAAGTGCAAAAAAATGTTAACAGCCGGAGGCGTGATTTGATAGACAATTTTTTGGCAGAAAGTGAGAAGAAGGATATGACGATTAGTGTTAGAGAAGATACTGATAATCAAGATAATGAAGACAAAATTATTCGTCAGGGTTCTACTGAATTTTACACTGAAACATTAGCAAAAATATACATCAAACAGAGGAAGTTTGACCAAGCGATAAAAATATTTAAGAGATTGAGTTTGAAAAATCCAGAAAAAAGTGTTTACTTTGCAGACCAAATCAGATTTTTTGAAAAACTAATAGAGAATTTATAACCAATTTTAAAAGATATGTTTACAATTATTACGATTATCGTTGTGATAGCATCCATTCTATTGGTGGGTATTGTGTTAGTTCAAAACTCTAAGGGCGGAGGATTAGCTTCCAGCTTCCAAACACAGAACCAAATTATGGGAGTGAAAAAGACAACAGATTTCGTTGAAAAAGCAACATGGGTATTGGTACTTATTGTGGTACTGTTTAGTATTGCTTCTGCTGCGTTTTATCCAAGAACGTCAGCAATAGAAGAGTCACAGTTGAAAACTCAGGTGGAAGAAATGTTACCATCTGCTCCAGCTGCTGATCAGGAATGATAAAAAAGAATTGGGGTGTAACCCTATAATTTATGAAGGTCTGAATAAAATATTCAGGCCTTTTTCTTTTTATACAGAGAAAGAGTTTGTGTGAAATAAATTATAAAACGATTGTTGACTAATATTTATTAAAATCATCTATATTTGTAGTATGAAAAAGGCCATAGTAAACATGTTGTTTATGCTCTGCTCAATGATGACTTGGGCAGGGAGCTATACTGCATCCACCGTTCCGATGGTGCATCTGCAGGATGCCAGACGTTACGTGTGTGATCCTGATGGTCTCTTAAATCCTGATTCTGTTGCTGTGATGGATGCATTATTGTCTCAGTTAGAGCAGTCAACTGGGATAGAAGTGGTGGTTGTGGCTGTAGATAAAATTGAGGATGGTGATTGTTTTAATTTTGCCTTTAGTATAGGACAGAAATATGGCGTGGGAAAGAAGAAATCTGACAATGGTTTGGTGATTGTTCTATCGAAAGAAGATAGATGTGTCCAGTTTGCTACTGGATATGGTTTGGAAGAGTTCTTGCCAGATGCAATATGTTACAGGATACAATCACAGCAGATGAATCCGTACTTTTCAAAAGGAGAATGGTCGAAAGGTCTGACCGTAGGAATTCGTCATGTGTGCGGAGTCTTGGATGGCACTATGGAAGCCGAGTATGAAGATGAATATGATTTGTTGGATTGGCCTCCTATTCTAATTATGTTTTTGATTATATTGATAATCTCTTTTGTTGTGTCATGGCGCAATAATGCATGTCCGTATTGTGGAAAACATAAATTGGTACAGATAAAAACAAGGGAAACAAAAGTCTCATCCTTCTTCATCGAGAGAGAATTGGTATATCGTTGTGAACATTGCGGAAAACAGGTGATAAAAAAAGTCTCGGAGTCAAGAGGAAATTCTTCTTCTGGCGGTTATGGAGGCTATCATGGTGGATTCGGCGGTGGATTTGGCGGTTTCTCTGGCGGAAGCTTTGGCGGTGGCAGTTTCGGTGGAGGAGGAGCTGGCTCTCGCTTTTGATACGAACAATAAATTAAATAAAATATAGCATTATGAGTAAAAAAACTATTATTGTAATTGTAGCGCTAGTATTGATTGGTGCTTATCTTTTCAGCGCATATAATTCATTGGTTACAGCTGATGAAGGTGTTACATCAGAGTGGAGAAATGTTGAGACTGCTTATCAACGAAGAGCAGATTTGATTCCTAATCTGGTCGCTACTGTGAAAGGATATGCACAACACGAGTCGCAAACGCTGAAAGAGGTCATCGAAGCAAGAAGTAAAGCTACTTCCATTACGATTGATCCTAGTAACATTACACCAGAACAACTGGCAGAGTATCAAAAAGCACAGAACGGAGTGTCATCTGCTTTGGGTAAATTATTGGCTGTGGCAGAGAGTTATCCAGATTTAAAGGCTAATCAGAACTTCTTGGAGTTGCAATCTCAGTTGGAAGGTACAGAAAACCGTATTGCTGTTGCCCGCAAGAAATATAATGATGTGGCAAGGGATTTTAATGCTTCTATTCGTCGTGTGCCAAACAATTTTATAGCTTCTTTTGCAGGATTGGAAAAACATTCATATTTTGAGGCTGAAGCAGGTGCGGAGAAAGCTCCTAAGGTAGAATTCTAATTTAATACCCCGAAGCACTTTGATGCTTTAGGTTTCCAAATATACTTGGGAAGTGAACATTGAATGAATTCTGGAAATGTAGATAAAGAAAAAATGTCATCGTTGCTTTTTACGATGACATTTTTTTGTATAGGCATTATACCTTAATCTATGCCAAAACAACTGACGATAACTTGTTTCTCGTCTTTGTTGTTAGGGTTTGTTACGATGATTCCGTATTCACCTGGCTTAAGATTCTCTATAGAAAGAAGATAGGAACTCTCGCCATATTTTTTAGCGTCAAAGTCGATGTAATCCATATCGTTTCCTGTTGAACCTGTAAATGTACCAGCGGAAGCAATTTCTGCTCTTCTGTATTTTTTCTTTTCTTCAAATTTGAAAATGCTGATGATACTCATTGGATCGGAAAGATTATCTACAGCCTTTACAATGAGTTTAATGCTGCTTCCTTTGATTCGTGATGTTGATTTTGGTGTTTCAATATGAATCTCAGTTTTTACTTTTCCTATACCCGCAATGTATAAACCTGCATTTGCTTTTGTCCTCGCAACAGTTCTTGATTTTTCTAGTTTCATCGTTGAACCGTCCTTCTTTAAATAAAAACATTCTCCTACGAAGTCTGGTTCTGGAGCTGTTTCTTGTGCGTAAAGACTACCACATAATAGACATGTGAATAAAAATAATAAAGTTGTGATTTTTTTCATCTTGTAATAGTTATTAAAATAATTTCTGTAGGTTCTACAATATGATTTCAATAACTGCAAGAACCTGTTTTACAATCATTGAAATGCCATTCGTTCCGATTGACTTTTCAAAGGTAGAGAAAAATTATATTGTTTTAGATTTTTCTATTTATTTTTTTTTTTTGATTATTATCAAATAATTATATTGATATGTCGTGTAATATCAAAAAGAATAGAAATAAGCTTTCTCGATTTTTGAAACTTCCCTTTTTAGTCTATTTTAAGAGAAAGATAACGCCGCAGACAGCAATGTATCCGTAGATGATTTTTTTTAGGATGTTGGTTGATATGCGATTGAAAACGATAGAACCGATATATGTTCCGACAATGACACCGAAGATGGCAATTGACCAGGATTTAGCTACGTTGAGGGTGAGAAAACCGTTTTGTGCTCGGAAGAAGGTCATGAATATGTTTCCGATGACGAAATAAACCTGAGTTTGTGCGGCGTAATGATTTTTGTCTGGTTCGGATTCTACATAATAGAGGACGGCAGGGGGACCTTGCATTCCGAAGAAACCACCCATTACTCCGCTGATGCTACCCATGAAGAGTTGCATTGGAAGAGATTGCCGAATGTGAATCTTTGTAGAAAAGAATAGGAAGTATATACTTAATAATATTAATGTGATGCCTAATATGAGAGTGAGGGTGTGCGTGTCGGTTGATGCCACAACACCGATGCATAAGTAGGAGATGACCAAAAAGATGAATAACATGGGGAGAATCCTTTTCCAAACAATATATTCCCGCATACAACAGGCTACATAAAAGGATTGGGTGAGTGCTAACATGCCAGAAAGTGTCGTCGCCTCTCCGTATGAGGGGAGAAGGAATGGAAGAACGGTCATGATGCAGATTCCAAATCCAAATCCGCTCACTCGTTGAATAAAAGCTGCAATGGTGGCGAAAAAGAATAGAAAAAGTATAATGTTCAATGAAAATTCCATGTTGTTATAAATCCCTGCAAAATTAGAAAATTTATACTAGGATAAAGCCCTCTGAGCCTGTTTTTTGTAATGGATGAATCGTAAATTTTTTTTCTTCTCTTTTATTTTTATTTTTTCAAAGATTGTTTTTTCTGTTTTCTTTACTATCTTTGCGGATGTGAGTGAAACCATAAAATTGACAGATAAGATATTGCATTATAAAAACCAACACTTTATATCATGAAAAAAAATTATTTATTTCTTATTGCTATTTTAATTAGCATATTTAGCGCATCTGCCGCTAAGCAAAACGGATTGAAAAGTATTAATACGGGAGGAAAAAACCGTCAATACTTTTTGTATGTGCCTGATTGTCTTACAGACAATAGACCTCTGATCATTTCTTGCCACGGAATGAATCAAGATTACAACTATCAAAAACAACAAACCCAATGGCCTTCGCTTGCCGATACAGCCAACTTCGTCGTTGTCTATCCCGTCGGTATTGCAGGCTCTGCATGGGGTATGGGTTTTGAAACTGGTTGGGACCTTGATGGAATGTCCGATGTGAATTTTATGTTGGATATCATTTCAGAAATGAAAAAGCAATACAATATCGACGAGACTCGCGTTTATTTGTCTGGTTTCTCTTTGGGCGGTGCATTCACCTACTACATGATCAATAAAGCGGCTGACAAAATCGCGGCGTTCGGACCCATCTCTGGTTATAACCTGATGGGAGGAAACACTTCCAGCTCTCGCCCTGTCCCTATTTGTCATGTTCACGGAACTGCCGATGGAACAATGCCTTACAGCGGTATCAAAGATAATATGAAAAAATACGCGCAGGCAATGAAATGTAATATGACACCGGAAGAGAAATCTGGTAATGGCTATTCTATGATCCGCTATAAGGATGGTGATTGCGAAACAGAGGTCATCCTCTACTCCGTAAATGGTCGTGACCATGAACCTTCCAACAACGGATTCCATACATCTAATGCTTTGTGGTCTTTCTTCAAACAATACTCTACTGCATGTGGCAAATATTCTGCTACGGGTGTCTCCCTTTCTGTATCCCCTAATATGGGTGAAGCTCCAGCTACGGCTACTCTTACCGCAAAAGCTACTTTGCCAGAGGGCACAGACGTGAAGTCTATCGCGTTCTACCAAGGAAATGACCTAATTGAGACATTGAACTACGGACCTTTCGTGGTGAATGTTGAGAACTTGGAAATTGGTAAATACGAATTCTCTGCTGTCATGACCGACACCAAAGGCAAGAGTTATAACTCTTCTAAAAAAACATTTGAAGTAAAAGCACCTCAAGCTCCTTACAAAGGCATAGCTCAAGAACTTCCTGGTGTCGTCGAGATGGAACTATATGACGAGGGTGGCGAAGGAATGGCCTTCCACGATAGCGATGACAAAGATGAAGGTAAAGCGTTCCGTACGGAAGATGGCGTGGATATCGAGGAGTATGAAACTGGCAAATATGCCCTTGGCTGGACCACAAAAGGCGAATGGGTGGAATATACACTGGATGTAAAATATACAGATAGCTATACATGGACTGCTTATGCAGCTTCTGGTAGCGATGGCTCTTCCTTCAAACTTTACATCGATGACAAGGCAATTTCTGATGCTATTAAAGTGAAAAACTCAGGCGATTGGCAGACCTTCAAAGAGTACGAGGGAAAAACTTCGGAATTGGAAGCAGGAAAACATATTCTGAAAATAGAAATTGAAGCAGATTATGTTAACATCGATAAGGTTGAATTTAAAGCAGTAAACGATCATCCGGTAGATGTAGAGGAGACATCGTCAGTTTTGTCTGAGACAACGTATGATATCCTTTCTTTACAAGGCGTTTGGTTGGGTGAGGTTTATTGCTCAGAAATAGCTCTTGTTTCTGCTGTTAGACAATTAGGATTGTCTGAGGGTGTGTATGTTGCAAGAAATAGTGAGAAAGCTAAGATGATCATTCTGAAAAAGTAAAAAACAGAAATAAAATCATAAGGAGCTTATGGTAAAGCTTCTGAATATGTGAATTTTAGTCGTTTAGGGGAGAGTGAAATGCAATTTTACTCTCCCCTTTTTGTGAAAAACACATTGCGTTATTTTGTTTATCAGAAAAAATAGTCCTATTTTTACATTTAGAAACCAAAGATTGTTTTATATGGAGAAAAATTCGATAAAGGGTAATTCTGTCGTTAAAAGTGTAGATATGTTGATACGTAGTGTACAATCTACGTGTGATTGCTTGTCATTTGATGCTAAACGAATTAAACCGTGTATAGAATCTCTTCAAAACAAACCCATGGCTGATTCTCCAAATGTGGTTATGGCAACAAAGGATCTGGTGAATCGCTTGACTGTGGCAGATGAGAAGTTGGCAGAAGCAATGTGCTTGATACAGGATGCACTCTCATCTGTTTCTATAGGAATGAAAAACTATAAGGAGGTGAAGTGATTAATTCTGTCCTTCTCCTTCGCTCTCATCGTTTTCGTCTGCGTAATCTAATTGTTCTGCTCTTTTCTTCCAAAGGGCTTTCGCAAAAGCTTGCATGTCAGTTTGATTGTCTGATTCGTCTGTGATCTCAAGTCCCAAGATGGTTTCGATGACATCTTCCAGTGTGATGATGCCGTCCATTCCTCCGTATTCGTCAATCACTAATGCGATTTGCTCTTTTCTGGCAACCATTAAATCATAGAATTTTGTGATGGAGGTGTTCTCGTAGCAAACCATGATGTCTCTTTTGATCTCTTTTAATTTAATTTGGGTCTCATTGTTTGCCAGATGAAAAAGTATATCTGTTTTGAGAACAAAACCTGTGATGTCGTCGATGTCTTCCGTGTATATTGGTATTCTTGAATAGGTGAGGAATTTTTTGTCTTTGAAAAATTCCTCTAAGGTCATGTCCTCTTGTGCAGCCAAGACGACTGTCCTCGGTGTCATGATGGAGTGGACTTTTACTTTCTCCATTTTGACAAGATTGTTGATGATCAGACTCTCATTCTTTTTGAAAACGCCCTCTCTTTCTCCAATGTTTGTGAGAGCAGCAACTTCCTCACGACTGACGGTCTGAGTGTGCTTTCGTGTGAATAATCGGGTGAGGAAGCGAGACATGACAACGAGCGGGAAGCAGAGGAAGTAAATGCCTCGTATGATAAAACTGGCAGGAATGCAAAGCTCCCTCCAATAGTTGGAACCGATTGTCTTAGGAATGATTTCGGAACAGATTAAAACTAGAATGGTGAGCACGGCAGAACAAATGCCGAAATACGCATTGCCAAAGACCTCTACGGCTTGAGCACCTACCGCTGCAGCTCCGGCCGTGTTGGCTATCGTGTTGAGCGATAGGATAGCGGCAATGGGATTTTCTATGTTTGTTTTTAGATCCTTTAAATTTTCAACTCCTTTTTTCTCTGCTGGTAGAGACTCTATGTAGGATGAGGTGGTTGAGTATAATGTCGCTTCTAATAGGGAACACAAAAAGGAGATGCCAAGTGTGAATAATACCGATAATACTAGTAGTGTCATGTGCGGAACTAATTATATATAATACAAAAAAAAAGCGACCAAGAAATTCCCTTGATCGCTTTGGTGAGCCAGTTGGGGCTCGAACCCAAGACCCCATCCTTAAAAGGGATGTGCTCTACCTGCTGAGCTACTAGCTCTCCCTCAATTGCTTTATTTCTCAAAAGCGTTGCAAAGGTACGCATAATTTTTGTATCTCCAAATTTTTAAAAAGAATTTTTTCGAAAAAGAGATATAAAAGGCTAACTTTGTATTATTAAAAGAGAATAGGATGGTTAAATTAGTAGAATTGTTTAGGATTTTTTTTCAAATAGGCGCTTTTACGTTAGGAGGTGGATATGCGATGTTGTCGATGGTGGAGATCTCCATAGTAGAGAAAAAACGTTATTTGACGAAAGATGAATTCTGGGATTTGATTGCTGTGGTTCAAACCTTGCCAGGGGTCTTTGCCGTAAATACGGCTTTGTATGTTGGATATAAGCTCAGAGGTAAAATGGGAGCTTTCTGTTCGGCAGTGGGTGCTGCGTTGCCATCGTTTATTGCGATTATATTGATTGCCATCTTTTTTAAAGAAATAAAAGATAATCAGATTGTGGAAAGTGCATTTCGAGGTATTCGTCCTTGTGTGGTTGCGTTGATTTTAGTACCAGCCGTGAAGTTGATGAAGCAAACTTGTTCATTGAAAACAATATGGATTCCGTTGTCTGTTGCATTTGTGATATGGATGTTTATGGTGTCGCCAATCCTGATAGTCTTGCTGGTATTCCTTCTTGTGTTTGTTCAAATGTTTGTAACGTACTTAAAAATAAGGAAATAAATATGATTTATTTGAAGTTGTTATATGTGTTTCTGAAGATTGGCTTGATGGGGTTCGGCGGTGGATATGCTATGCTCTCTATGATTCAATTTGAAACGGTGGATCATTTTGGCTGGCTTACCTTGATGGAGTATTCTGACATGTTGGCTATCTCGCAGATGACGCCGGGGCCTGTTTCAATAAACATGGCGACATATGTAGGATATACGTTAGCAGGGCTGCCGGGTGCAGTTGTGGCTACTGTTTCTCTTTGTCTTCCTTCTGTCGCATTGATGTTTTTGGTGATTCGCTTTTTGATGGGGAACAAAGATAATAAGTATATTAAGTATGCAATGGCAGGCTTGCGACCTGTCTTAGGTGGACTGATTCTGGCTGCAGCTCTGATGTTGTTTAACAGAGAAAGTTTTGTGGACTTTGGTATAGGAAACTACAATATATCTGTCTTGATATTCGTTGCTAGTTTTGTGGCTTTGTATTATTTCAAGATCAATCCTATATTACTGATTGTACTGTCTGGGGTAATCGGAGTTGTGACTATGGCATGAAATAATATCACGGAATAAGCAAAGAACTGTCACCATAGCTTAAGAAGCGAAAATCGTTGTTTAACGCATAGCTGTATATCTCTTTCCATGCGTCACCCACAAATGCTGAGATGAGGAGTAAAAGTGTGCTTTGTGGTTGATGAAAGTTGGTGATAATGGCCTTGACTAGGTGAAAAGAATAACCGGGAACAATGATGATTTGTGTGCTGGCACTAATGTTTTCCAATCCATGTTTTTCCATATAACGTAGAATTGCATCTAGACTTTCTTGTGTGCTATACTGATAGCCTTTTTCGTAAGGCATCCATTGCGGAACTGAAATCTCAGTTTCGGATATATCACTGTTCTCAATGATTTGGCAACCAATATAATACAGACTCTCTAACGTTCGAACAGATGTGGTTCCTACGGCAACAACTTTGCCTGCTTTGCGAATCTTTTCAATGATCTGTTTCTTGACGGAAATCCATTCCGCATGCATTTTGTGCTCTCCGATGGTGTCGGATTTGACGGGTTGAAACGTACCAGCTCCAACATGCAGGGTCACTTCCTCGTGTTCGATACCTTTCTGCTGAAGAGCCTCAAACACCTCTGGCGTGAAATGCAGTCCTGCTGTAGGTGCGGCAACAGATCCTTTGATCTTAGAATAAACAGTTTGATATGTGATTTTGTCACGATCAATCGTCTCTCTGTGCAAGTAAGGCGGAATGGGAAGTATGCCGAACGCATCAAGAATAGATGCAAAATTGATGTCTGTGTTGTCCCAAAAGAAACGAACAATATAGGCATTCCCGCAGGTTTCTTTCTTTTCTGCATTGAAAAGGATCTCCTTCCCATTGATGTTTACAGATTTTGACAAGAACCCACTTTTCCATTTGCTGGCATTCCCCACCATACATTTCCAGACACATTCTTTTGTAGCCTGAAAGGTGAGAATATAGTCGTTGGGCTCTACCGGTTCAAGACAGAAGATCTCGATATGAGCTCCCGTCTCTTTTTGGAAAAGAAGTCGAGCCTGAATCACACGGGTGTTGTTGCAGATTAATAAATCACCAGAGTTTAGATAATCGGGAAGATATTTGAAAGTTGAATGCGTTATTCTTCCATGTTGATAGAGCAAGAGCTTTGATTCGTCTCTTTTTTCAATGGGGAACTTGGCTATTCGCTCGTCTGGAAGATCATAGTTGAAATCTTCTATGGTGATATCTTGTGGATTCTGCATGATTCAAAAATTTTTACAATGCAAAAGTACTTAAAAAATGTGTTATGGTTGATTAGAGAAGTGTGATTTATTCTAATAATATTCTTAATTTTGTGGAACGAAAGAATTCTATATCTGTATAGTGTATAGAATCGGGATTGATAAATGGTGCGTTCTGAGAATTCACTGTTTAATCATAAGTAATATAAATTGTGGGTGGATAAACATTTTATAATTTACCCAATAGAAATTAAATGCTGTTTGTATATGGTGAAAGTTGGCGATAGAGTACGTTTCTTGAATGCAATAGGCGGGGGCGTAGTAAGTAAAATAATCAATAGAGAAATGGTGATGGTAACAGATGAGGATGGCTTCGATGTTCCAACACTAGTCCGTGAATGTGTTGTGGTAGAGACGGATACAACGATACATACACAAGAGAAAAAGAAGGAGAAGGAAATCGAAACATTGGATGATTTTATTGAAAAAGAGACGAATGACACCTCCACATATAAACCGCAAGAGGAGACGCCAGAAGGCGAAGTCTTGAATGTTATGTTGGCGTTTTTGCCGCAGAATGAAAAGATGCTTTCCTCTACGAACTTCGATGCCTATCTGATCAATGATAGTAATTACTATTTAGCCTATAATGTAGCCTCACTTATCGGCACAAAGTTTGTATCCAAAACGGTTGGATTTATTCAACCCAATACAAAGATCTTGTTACAAGAAGTAGAACGAACTGATTTGAACGATTGGGAACAGTTGCGTGTCCAGATTATGGCATTGAAACAGAAACGCGCCTATACGTTGAAACCTGTTTATGATGTTCAACTCAAACTGAATGCGGTGAAGTTTTATAAACTACATAGTTTTGTGGAAAATGATTATTTTGATGAACAGGCCTTGCTTTGCCCTGTGGTAGAAAATGATCTGCCTTATTCCCTCGGAGTGACGGAAGATGACATAGATCGAATTTTGCGACAAAAGGAAACCGTTTTTCCTGCTAAGATGTCGATGAAAGGAAAAACTCCGGACTTGATTGTGAAGGATTTGCATGCTAATGAGTTGATTGATAATACTCATGGCCTTTCGGCAAATGACATATTTCAGTATCAGTTGGATACGTTTAATCAGATTATGCAGGAAAATATAAAAAAGAAAGGACAGAAGATCGTGTTCATTCATGGTAAGGGAAATGGTGTGTTGCGTAAGGAACTTTTGAAACAGTTAAAGACGAAATATCCTACTTGTTATGTTCAGGATGCTTCATTTCAGGAATATGGATATGGTGCATCTATGGTTACAATTCGATAAAAAATAGTTGTCGTATGGCTGATAATTTTTTAGAGAGACATCAGGAAGAGTATGAAGCTAAGAAGAAGGCTTGGGAGAAAAAGAAGTACATCTTGAAACTTAAAGCTCTAAATCAGAAGTCTCGTCAAGAAAAAAAACAGGCATGATTTCTTGAATGAATTGAACTTGGCATAAAATAGGTTGTCGGATTGTCAATAAATTATTTATTTATAGTTTGTTGTGCTTCCATTTTGCTGGTACGGAGAATAATATGTTTGAATTTATGCTCTTTTTTCGTACCTTTGCACGGTTGTGAAATTTTGATTATTTGTTTATAAAATAGGATGATGAAACGATTGAAGTTGTTCTTTGCTGTGTGTGTGTATGCAATTTCCTTATTCGCACAGGATGATGTAGTCACAGAACCTAGTTCTACCTCGGAAGATGATGTGTTGGATGAAGATGTGTCATCGTTGGATATGGACTCGGCTGGTGTGAAAAGTTATACATCACTAAGTCTTCCTGTTGATTCTTTGAAGGATAGCGTTCTTGTTAATTTGTATAGAAACGGGTGGGATAGCACTCGGGTGAATCCATATCGTTTTCCTATTGATTCTATAAAGGATACATTTGTAGTAGATTGCCGAGGCTTTTATCCTCCCAATATCAATGTGGTGACTTCTGAATATGGTGAGCGTTGGGGACGATTCCATGCGGGTACGGATATGCGATTGGCAATCGGTGATTCTGTTCATGCTGCATTTGACGGTAAGGTGCGTATCGCGCGGGTCGGTTCTAAGAAGAAAGGATATGGTTATTTTGTTTTGTTGCAACATGCCAATGGCTTGGAGACTTTGTACGGACATTTGTCGAAGGTGTTGGTAACTACAAATCAAGATGTGAAGTCTGGTGATGTTATTGGATTGGGTGGTAATACGGGTCGTTCAACTGGACCTCATCTGCATTTTGAGTTTCGCTTTTTAGGTAATCCTATCAATGCTAGAAATCTTTTGGAGATAACTCCTGATACAATGTATATGAAGTCGGATACATATACAATCAAGAAGAAAGAGTCATTCAAGGAATTTTATACTTATCTGCATAGTCCTGCTCAATATTATAAAATACGTCAGGGTGATAATCTAGGTAAGATTGCAAGGAAGTATCATACGACTGTCTCTAAATTATGTAAGTTGAATCGTATAAAGAGTACTACCATCTTACGTGTGGGACGAAAGATCAGAGTTCGATAGGTTGATTGCCCGTGATTGAATTTTGTATCGATCAGCGGTTGCTTTTTAAAATCATGTGACGAATCCGTTCGTTGAATTCCTCTTTTTTCATTAACTCTTCAAGCGATATGTGCATCCTGTATTTCCAATAGTTGTTGGGATTGCTAGGGTCGTTGATACGTTCTTTGTTTGTCTCATTCCATCGTATGTTTCCGTCTGTCGCCATCCAGTCTTGAATGGGTAGAATCACCCAAATGGCTGGAGAATTTAGATGATTCTCTATAATCTGTTGACAAATCCAGGGTTCGCAGAATAGGGGAGCTTTCCCATATTGATGAAGCTCGTTGCTGAAATAGCGTTGCGTGCTTTCTGGGTCTTCTTCCCACCATTGACGCATGGTACTCATGTCGTGTGTAGATGTGGTGCAGACGGATTCTCTAGGGATACGGCTTAAACAGCCAAATTCAACGAACATCTCTTTCGGCATTCGTTGTATCTCCAGACTTAATATCTCTAATTCTTGCATCACAGAAGGTACACATTGTGGAACCATGCCTAAATCTTCGCCACAAACCATCATGTTTGTTGATTCTATGAGAGGAGTCAGCTTCCTCATCGCTTCTGCTTTCCAAAATTCATTATGTCTATGATAGTAAAAATCCTCGTATATCTCCTTCATTGCTTTTTGCAATGATGGATTCAGTGTCGAGTATGCGTAACTCTGTTCTATACTGATTCTTGGATGATATTTTTCTTTCTCCTTGTAATCTTCGATGAACAACACCTGACAACAGAGATAGTATAATCCAGTTTTCAGCGTTTGATCTGCAGAATTGCCAAACGCTTTGTCAATTTTTTCGTGCGTGTTGAAATCCTTTTTCAAACGGTATGAATCATTGTCTGTCGGTTCAAGGTATTTCTCTTTGACGATTGATTTGTTCTCTCCAAAGATCTTTGTCAGCACATCCTCGTTAATGATGGGTTGGGTGAGTTTATCTTTGTCGAATGGAATGTTGAATGATTCAATTTCTTCTTTTGACAGAGGCAATGCAGGAGAAAATTGTCCAAGCAATCCCATCTTAGCTGTAGTTGGAGTGCGGAAAATGCGGAAAAAACCTAGTATGTGGTCGATCCTGTATGCATCGAAATAACAAGAAAGACTTTGAAATCTTTTCTTCCACCATGCATAATGATCCTTTGCCATTTCTTCCCAATTGTATATAGGGAATCCCCATATCTGTCCTGTTTTTGAAAAATAATCTGGTGGCGCACCAGCACTTCCTTCACGGTCGAATAATGTTGGATACATCCACACATCGACACTGTTTCGGTTGACGCCGATAGGAATATCTCCTTTAAGAGCAATTCCTTTAGAATGTGCGTATTGTACGGCATTGCATAGTTGTTTGTGAAGATGGTATTGCACAAAGAAATGAATGGCGACATCGTCGTATTCCTTGTTTTCTTTAGGATCGCAATAGAATTCTATCCGTGAAGTGTCGTATTTCGCATCTTTTCCCCATTGACTGAACTCTGATGTGCCGTGTTTGTACCGTAGGTAACTGAAAACGGCGTATGCTTTCAGCCAGGATTGGTTTTCTTTGAAAAAGAGTTTGAATTCTGGAGAATTGAATGTCTCTTCTCCATATTGTTCGTACTGCTCGTGTATGAAGCGCCATTTGTGTAAGTTGACAGCTTCATAGTCCACGTCAGCTTCATCATTCAGTTTCTTCTGTAATGCCTTGTATTCTTTGCTATTTGCCAAAGCACCGATCTCCTCTATGTTAAGATACATAGGGTGGAGAGCATATACAGAGATGGCACTATAGGGATAAGAATCTCTCCAATCGCCCATGACGGTTGTGTCGTTGATTGGCAGTGTTTGAATGATTCGTTGCCCGGTCATGGCGGCCCAGTCTGCCAATAGTTTTATGTCGTTGAATTCACCGCATCCGAAGCTTTTTTTCGTTCGGATGGAGAAGATAGGAATAGCCGTTCCTGCCCCCTTGAAATCTGGCAGGTTGAACTTAGGACAAGGATCATTAACAATGATAAGATCTATGGCTGGGGTTATAATAGAAGGTAGCTGATGATTATAGCCTTCCTCCCAGCATATAATAGTGTTTTGCTTCGGATCTGTAATGACGTACTTGTATTCTAACGGGAAAGTTAGTTTATTTGCATCCAGTGTCTTTTTGAAATGAGGATATGTAAGGGCACCCATCTCTTTAGAATCACTTTCGGTCCATCTCCCAAGTGCGGAACAATTCCCTATAATTGAAAGCCTATGATTGAAGTTTATATTGGTTGACCATGTTTTGAAAACAATGGGAACTTTTATGTTTCGGCTCTTTTTCGTTTCAATCTCGTGTCTCCGAATCACCTTGGAAAAAACAGCCGATTGAAAGATCCGAGATGTGGTGGTGTCCGATACAATATTGTCGTAAATGAGAATCGTTTTGTACTCTTTGGATAGAGGACCGAACTCATGAGAAAATTTCTCCTCGCTTAGTATGATGTGTTTATCTTTTTGAATATAAAAACTATAATGGAAGTTCTTCTCTTCTGTGTAAAAGGATATACACCATCCGTTTTCTGTATATTCAAGAGGTAAGCCAGCATCGCCTTTACCATGAAGTGCTTTGATGTCTCCTTGAATGAATATCTCTTCTCCAAAGGATGTCTGATGACGTAAGTACAGCGTTATTTTCATTTCCCTGAATGTTTATTTTGGAATTTCTTCCCCTTTTCGATAGTAATAGATAAGTCCGTATTCTCGGCAGCTGTTAAGTTTCTCTTGAGGAGAAAGAGCCTCATATTTTTTTTCTACTTCGTTCCAAATGTTGACAATTAGTTTGTCAACTTCATCGTTGAGGCTTGTAATATTCTCGATGCTTCTATACGTGTTGTTTTGTAATATCTTCTGGTTGTTGTAGTTTTCCAAGAAAATATCATAGTGGACTCTCACCTTGGCGATGGCAGGATTGTAGATGGGAGTCCCGCCTTTTGATAATCTTTTTTGTTCGCCATCGATAATCCTTTTTCCCCATTCGATAAGTCCATCATCGGTATTGAGGTCGGGAACAGTGTAGTTGTCGGGATCAAGTCCATATAGTTCTTTGTACTCGGCTTTGATCTCGTTTCGCTGCACACACATATTGAGGACTTGTATGAAATGAGAAACATAAAGTCTGGCAATTTTAGCTTCTTCTTGAAGCTTCTTGCTGGCTTTGAACTGCGTATCACTGCATTGCCTTCCTTCTTGCATGGCACGCTCATAACGAGCTAATAGCACTTTGGCTTCTTCCCAGTGCTTGTAAGAAAAGGCGAGGTCGTACATGTCAACGAAGTCACCCATGTTAACTGCAGTCTGAAGAGAACGCAATCTTGCTTGATTTGTATTAGGTAATCTTCTATATGGCATTTTTTATATCTTAACTGATTCTGTACATTAATTTGTTGGCCAGTTGGTAGAAGCATTCTTTTTCAGATTCGCTTCTGTTGATTTTCCGTAAAGCGTCTAACGCATTCTCGTAATACTCCTTCATCTTACTTTCTGTGAGTTGTCGAAGGTGTAGTTTGTTATATATCTGAGTAATTGCCTCGATTTTTTCAGAACGGTTGAACTCTTTTTTTTCAATCCATTTTAGCAATTCCTCATGGTCATTTTCTTTTGCTTGGTTTAAAGCATTAATCAGAAGGAATGTTTTCTTGTTGCAACATATATCGCCTCCAATTTCTTTTCCGAAATCTTTTGTGTCCCCATAAACATCTAGTAAATCATCCTTCAGTTGAAATGCTATGCCTATGCCTATGCCAAATTCATATAGATATTGAGCGTCTTTTTCTTCTGCACCTCCACAGAGTGCTCCTATCTTTAGACTGGCAGCTAAGAGAACTGCTGTCTTGAGACGAATCATTTCAAGGTACTCGTTGACGGTTACATCCATACGTTTTTCGAAATCCATATCGTACTGCTGTCCGTCACATACTTCAGCTGCTGTTCGGGAAAATAATTTAAGAATGGAAGGAAATGATTGAGAGTCACATTGTTCCAATAGTTGGTATGCTTTGATAAGCATTGCATCACCGGAGAGTATGGCAGTGTTATCGTTCCATTTGATGTGAACAGTAGGTTGATTCCTTCGCATCTCTGCACGATCCATGATGTCGTCATGAAGAAGCGTGAAGTTATGAAAGACTTCCAAGGCCAATGCTGGTTTCATTGCTTTGGTTGCATCGCCACAAAAAAGTTGGCAGGCCATAAGTGCGGTCACAGGTCTGATCCTCTTGCCACCTAGTGATAGTACGTACTCGATCGGGGAATATAGATTTATTGGATCGATATTCCAATTTAAATTCATTAGCTCTCGTTCAAACAGAGCTTGTAATTCTTTCGTTTCCATAATTATCTTGCTTGTTCGTCTAATCCTCTTCTTGTTCGATTGTAGCTTCTGTAATTATCTAATTCTATTTCAACATCGGGTTCAATAAATGATTCCCTCTTGCTTAATTTGAACTTGATATATTTAATCGTCAGCCCTCTTTCAATCCATTGTTGCTCGTAAAATGTTTTGATGGAGAGTATTTTATCATCAGAAAAATCAGAGTGATATAAATCATCGTTTTGGAACAATACCTCGTACTGGTTAGCTTTCACCATTTCGCATGTGTATTGAAACATGAAATTACTATCTGTTTTTAAGTGAATGACCCCGTCGGGTTGCACAAAAGATTGATATAATTCCATGAAACGAGTAGAAGTGAGGCGCTTCCTTGTCTTCTTCATTTGAGGGTCTGGGAACGTAAGCCATATCTCTGACACTTCGTTCTCAGAGAAAAAAGAGGAGATGATTTCTATGTTGGTTCGGATAAACGCAACATTCTTCATCTTTTTCTGGAAGGATTCTTTGGCTCCTGTCCACATGCGAGCTCCTTTGATATCGACTCCGATGAAATTTTTATCGGGATAGAGTTTGGCTAATGCAACAGTATATTCACCCTTGCCGCATCCTAATTCTAATACGATAGGATTATCGTTGCCAAAAAATGTGTTCCATTTGCCTTTTAAATGGAAGTCTTCTCTTTGTTCTTGAAACGCTGAAAAAGTATATTGGAAAACGTGAGGAAACGTTTCCATGTCACTAAATTTAGCTAATTTATTCTTTCCCATTCGTTTGATGAATTATTGTTTCGCTTCTGCTTTTTCTATCCTGATTCCTATTTCATGTATGCCCTTCAAGGTGTCCGAACGCATACCTTGAATTAAATCAAAGTGATATATTCCTTTTTGCGGAAATCTTGTGTTTGATAAGAATAAGACGGGGAGAGCATACAATGATCCGGATGATTTGCCAATCCATCTTCCGAAGTTGTCAGCTAAAACACATTCAAGAGTGTCGGAATAGTCGATTCCTTGTGGGGAAGTGGAATGAACAAACAACCAAAAGTTTTTGTATGGATAATCTGCTTCGTTTCGTATGTCAATGATGACATTGTACAACTCTGTTGTGTCTTGGGCATCATATTCAAATGATACGATGTCTTTCTTATACCAGGAGGATTCTGCAAGTGTTGCGGCATCTTGAAACACGATGTTGCTTTCACAGCCTGTCATGGCACAAAGCAGTGTGATCATAAGACCTATTGTCTTGAATATGCTACTGTTCTTATTCATGGTCGTTTGAATTGTTAGAGGCTTGAGGTACTGCATTTTTCTGCTCATACAAGGATTCTGCAGGTTTGTTGCCTGTTCTTTCTCCCTTCTTGTTCATGTCTCTTCTTTTGAAATCTCTGTTTTTCTTGTTGCGGTGATCATTGTTTTTATCACCTGCGGATTGTGCCTCCGATTCAGTGTTAGATGATGTAGAAACATTGTTTGTTTCTGCATCATTCCCAGCTGCATCTCTTTTGGCGTTGTTGCGGTTCTTTCTGTCTCTTCTGCCATCTCTATTGTTTCTTCCATGACGGTCGTTGCCTCCTGTTTGTTGTGTCGAATCATTTTGTTCGACAGGGGCTGCTTGTGTGTCGGAAGTGACATTCTCTTTTGACTCGGAGTTGTTCTCTCCATTGGAGGAGGAAGCCTCGATATTGTTGTTTGAACCGTTATTTCCTTTGTTCTTCTTTTTCTTTTTCTTTCTGTCGAAGCGTGTCAAACTATCTTGACCCACCACATTTTCGTAGTCGATTATTCGTTCTTTCTCTGTGCTTTCCAACAAAGATTCCACTTTGATGCCTTGTTTGTTTAGTGCGATGATTTCTTTCACACGTTCGACAGGTATTGAAACGATGTTTGCAGCCATGGAAGGTGAGGAGGAGTATTGCATGATGCCACCAAACACATCTGTTTTGAAGTGGTAGAATACACCGTCCATTGTCTCCAGTTGAATGTTACGGTCAGGAATGTTCTTCTGAGCTTCAACGTATGCATCGATTTCGAAGTTGAGACAACACTTTAGCTTTGCACATTGACCCGCCATCTTTTGTGGGTTGAGCGAAATCTCTTGGTAGCGGGCTGAACTGGTAGCTACGGAACTGAATTTGGTCATCCAACTTGAACAGCAAAGAGCTCTTCCACAAGGGCCAATGCCTCCGATACGTCCAGCTTCTTGTCTGGCACCAATCTGTTTCATCTCTATTCGAACATGGAATGTGTCTGCTAGGACTTTGATGAGCTCGCGAAAATCAACACGGTCATCGGCTATGTAGTAGAAAATAGCTTTGTTTCCATCTCCTTGATATTCCACGTCGCCGATCTTCATATTGAGTTTAAGATCTTCTGCGATTTTTCTTGCTTGTAACATGGTCTCATGTTCTTTCGCCTTTGATTCTTCGTATTTTTCCAAGTCGCTTGGACGTGCTTTCCGATAAATTCGTTTGATCTCCGTACGAGTTTGATCAATATGGTATTTTTTCATTTGGGCAAGAACCAGTTGTCCTGTCATGGAAACGGTGCCGATGTCATGTCCTGGTGTGGCTTCTACCGCTACGATATCACCTTTCTCTAGGGTTAAATCATTAGAATTTCGGTAATATCCTTTTCTTGTATTCTTGAAGGTTATTTCGACTAAATCAGTGGCACTTGAGGATTCAGGGATGTCGCATAACCAGTCAAATGTATCCAATTTTTGGTCTGTCTTTTTGCTGCAACCTTTACTATTCATTTGGCAGCCATTGTTTATACTCATATATTGTTTTTATTTGTATTTTATATATTGTTTTGTATTATCTCATTTTTATGAGCATTGTTATTTTCAAGGCAAAATCAAAAAAAACGATTTTGGGTTGTACATTTTGCTCAATGTGTCTCTCCGCTAGATCTAATTCTGAAAGAAAGCCATAGATGTTCTTTTCGTTTATGAAGGGAGAGAAACGCACGGAGAAATTATTCTCTTCTTGCGTTAAATAGTTTAATTTACTTTCGTGAAGATTGAGAATGAAGTTCTCTCGAATCATCGTTTGTGCGTATCGAAGAAAGGCGATTTGCTTCTTCCTGCCTATTTTTGAAATTTCGTCAGACCATGCTTTTATCCCTTGTGCGTCTCTTAAGTAGCTTCGTCGCATGATGTTAACAAAAAGATTGAAATATTCGTTTTCTTCCTGAGATGTCTCTATGAGATTGATCGCTTTTATCAGATTCCCATTGGCTATGTGCGAAATATTTGATAGCTTGTCTGCCGGCAAGTCATATTTGTCGCTTAAAGCTTGCGCAATATCTGCTTCAGTCAGCGGGGGAACGAAAAATTTTTGAGTCCTGGAGAGAATCGTTGGAAGTATCTTCTCAATGTCTTCACTTACTAAAATGAATAATGTTTTTGTCGGAGGCTCTTCGATGATTTTTAATAGCTTGTTGGCACAATCCTCTTGCATCTTCTCGGGCATCCAAACAATCATTATTTTGTATTCTGACTCATACGATTTGGTACTCAGTTTCTTTAAGATTTCGTTGCTCTCATTCGTATAGATAGTGCTTTGCTTATTGTCTCGGCTGATGGTCTTTTCCCACTCCTCTAAATTGAAATAAGGAAATTCTTGTACCTGATTTCTCCATTCGGGGAGAAAATTGTCGCATGTGGTAGAGTCGCTGGACCGAGTAATAGGAAATACAAAATGTAAATCTGGGTGGGCAATTTTAGCAAATTGCTTACAAGACGGACATACCCCACAGGCTTCTCCGTCATGTTTGTTTTGACATTCTACGTATTGGGCAAGCGCAATGGCTAAAGCGAGTTTCCCTGTTCCTTGCGGACCGTACAACAGAATCGCATGAGCTAATCTGTTGCTACTCACTGCTTTTATGAAGGTTTGCTTGATAGAATCCTGTCCGTATATGTCTTTAAATAACATGAAATTAGAAGCGAAAATTAAAATTTCCCAAAGTTAATCTTTTTTGTTGAATAAATAAAGTAAATGAAAGAAAATGAGAATGATAAAATTTGAAAGAGAACTTAATGCCATTCGCTTGATGTTTTTATGCAAAAATTAGAAATATGTTTTAATCTGTGGATTTGAAAAAAATAGCGTATTTTTGCAGAAAAAATTAGTATGATATCGGTTGACGGGTTGACTGTTGAGTTCGGAGGCACGACTCTTTTTGAAAATATATCGTTTCAGGTAAACGAAAGTGATCGCATCGCCCTTATGGGGAAAAATGGTGCGGGTAAATCAACATTATTAAAGATATTAGCGGGCATACAAAACCCTACCAGAGGAGCGGTAACCGTTCCGAAAGGTATGGTGGTGGCATATCTTCCTCAACATCTGATGACGGAAGACCATCGTACCGTTTTTGAAGAGGCTTCTTTGGCTTTCTCGGAATTGTTCGAGATGGAAAAGGAGATTGAGCGTTTGAATAAAGAGTTGTCGGAACGAACTGATTATGAGAGTGATGACTATATGAATCTGATTGAACAAGTTTCTACTTTGAGTGAGAAATATTATTCAATTGAAGAGATTAACTATGAGGCTGATGTTGAAAAAACACTGTTAGGTTTAGGGTTCGTTCGTGAGGATTTGAATAAGCCTACGAAGGAATTTAGTGGTGGATGGCGCATGAGAATTGAATTGGCCAAAATCTTATTGCGGAAACCTGATGTCATTTTGTTGGATGAGCCTACCAATCACTTGGATATTGAATCAATCCAATGGTTGGAGGATTTCTTGATTGAGAGTGCGAAAGCAGTGATCGTGATCTCTCACGACCGTGCTTTCGTCGATCATATAACGACTCGCACCATAGAGGTGACCATGGGTAGAATATACGATTACAAAGTGAATTATTCTCACTATCTGGAACTGCGGAAAGAACGTAGAGAACAACAGCAGAAGGCATACGATGAGCAACAGAAGATGATTGCTGAAACCAAGGAATTCATCGAGCGTTTCAAGGGTACCTACTCCAAAACGTTGCAGGTGCAGTCGCGTGTGAAGATGCTGGAGAAACTGGAGATCTTGGAGGTGGATGAGGAGGATACCTCTGCGCTTCGTCTGAAGTTCCCACCTTCACCTCGTTCGGGTAGCTTTCCTGTGATTGCAGACCGTGTAGGAAAATCCTACGGAGATCATCTGGTTTTCAAGGATGCGTCGTTTACGATTGCGCGTGGCGAGAAGGTGGCTTTTGTAGGTAAGAATGGAGAGGGTAAATCCACCATGGTGAAGTGCATCATGAACGAAATAGTGCATGAGGGTAAATTGTCGTTGGGACACAATGTGATGATTGGCTATTTTGCTCAAAATCAAGCTTCTTTGCTGGATGGAGAACTGACGGTCTTCCAGACAATTGATGATGTGGCGAAAGGGGAGATACGTAACAAGATCAAGGATCTTCTGGGTGCTTTCATGTTCGGTGGCGAGAACTCGACGAAGAAAGTGAAGGTGCTCTCGGGTGGTGAACGTACACGTTTGGCTATGATAAAACTATTGCTTGAACCTGTTAATCTTCTTATCTTGGATGAACCGACGAATCACTTGGACATGAAGACGAAAGACATCCTGAAATCTGCCTTGAAGGATTTCGACGGTACGCTGATTGTGGTTTCGCACGATCGTGACTTTCTGGATGGTTTGGTGACGAAGGTTTATGAGTTCGGTCATCAGCGTGTGACCGAACACTTGGAGGGCATCTATGAGTTCCTGAAGAAAAAGAAGATGGAGAGCCTCCGTGAGATAGAACGCAAGGACCGTTAATCGTTTCGCTTATTTCTGCCCTTCCGTGCCGACGCACACGCCGTTGGCGAAGAAGCCTATGTGCTTGTCGCTCAGTTCTGTGATGGTGTAGAATGGTTGTCTTTTCTTTCCCTTCTCAATGGCTATGATTTGATCATCGGAACCGTCTGATTGCAGGATATATGTCCCGATTTTTATCATTCCCACATTGCTGAATCCTTTATATAATTTGCTTTTTTCTGGATCACACGATACCCAGCCGAATTTAGGACTGAAGAGAGGATGATCCAACGTGCAGGTGAGGCTTCTTCCGCTTTTGAATCGGTAGGTGACAAAGTCGGTGTGACTCTTTTCTGCTACAGCCTTTACTATACTTTTACTTGTCGTGTTGCTTGTTGTGAAGGACAATATTTCATCCCCTTCTTTTATCTCTTCGATGTTTTTCTCGGAACCATCCGCCATTGTTATCTTTGTTCCTTTGGCAAGGCAGTGCACATCCAATCCATCAAAATAGATTTCGGATAGTGCGGTATCATCGTACTTATCACCCTTATAGACCTCCATGATTTCGAACTTCAGTTTCCAATCAGGCGAACCTGGCGTGTTATCCCCGAGTGTGCCGATTTCGAAACGTTGTTCGCCCATGATGTCCTTCAAATCCAGTATGGCGATGGGTTTGTTGTCTTTGTAAACTTTCAGCTTTTTCACTTGACTGTTCTCCTTGAAAACTTTCTGACTTTTCACGTAACCGTTTACAACGATAATGGTGGTTATTCTGGGGTCGCCTCCTTTGAATGAGTAAGTCAGGTATTCACCGATTCCGTAGCCTGCTACGCCCTCCACTCAGGCAGTTCTGTAGTTCAGATCGTGTGCATAACTGGCTTTGTAGTTGACAGCGCCCTGTGGTTTTAATTGACTGGATGCAGTGACGGAGGAGGAACCTCCGCCGCAGTACCAACTACATGCAGCACCAATAACATCCCAATAACTTTCCTTGGTTTCGTCGAATATGCTTTGTTCCTCTTTGGTAAGTGTATTGTAGTCGAAGTCCTTCTGCGAGGCTCTTTTCATTAGTTCATTGAAGATCTTACTGTTTTTCTCAAAGTCTATTTCTTTGACTGCAATGGGTTGGAAAACAGTTGTTTGTGCTAGAGTGCATAGTATATAGCACCAAAATGTTAATATGAATAGAATGCTCTTTTTCATGTGTTATCCTCCTTTGGTTTTAATGTTTATAGACTCGGTAAACTCATGCCGTTGATTTTGCGATAAAGATCCAATGCGTAGATGTCGGTCATGCCCGAAATGTAATCTAATACAGCCATGATGCGTCTGTAAGGATCTTCATGATCGATTTCGTACTGTCCGGGGATGCGAGCTAATAGTTGTTTGGAATAAGCTTTGTCTGCATTGAATACTGCATCAATCTCTTTCTCTATTAACGTGTATATGATGTTGTAACCTGCTATTTCTATGTCAACAACATCTTTTGAATGGTATATTTTCTTGCAGGAAATCTTTTGGCATTTCTCGTATGCCGTTTTTATTTGATCGTCTATGCTTTCAATTAATGTAGAAGAAAAGATACCAGAAAGGATAGCCTCTTCGTTCTCGATAAACGCACGAGAACACTCCTTTACCAATACGCCGATGACGGAAGAACGGAGGTAAGCAATCTGTTCATTTTCATCATTTATGGTGGACATGTGTTTCTTTTTATGTGTTTTCTGTTCCTCATCGAAAAATGACATTAACAGATCTTTTGCTTCTTCGAAACTGATAAGCTTGAGTTTGTGTGCATCTTCGATATCCATTATTTCATAACAGATATCGTCGGCAGCCTCTACGAGATATACGAGGGGATGACGTACATATTTATCTTCTGTTATACAAATCAGACCTAGGTCGTCTGCAATTTTTTTGAAATCCTCTTTCTCGCTTTGAAAGAAACCAAATTTTTTCTTCTTGTCTGTTATATAGTCTGATTTATACGGATATTTTACGATGGATGCTATTGTGGAGTAGGTGAGTACAAAACCTCCTTTCCTTCGACCATTAAATTGATGGGTGAGAAGTCTGAATGCATTAGCGTTTCCCTCGAAGTGGATGATGTCATTCCACTGACTATCTGTAAGTTGGTATTTATCTTTTAACTTTTGTCCGTTTCCCTCGGAGAAATAAGAGGAGATGGCGGTTTCTCCTGAATGACCGAATGGCGGATTCCCCATATCATGAGCCAGACAGGCGGCAGAAACAATAGCACCAATTTCGTTGAGATTCTCTTCGGCTGCTTGTCCGTATTTCTGTCGTAATGCTTTGGATACAGCATTTCCTAACGATCTTCCCACGCAGGAAACTTCGAGGCTGTGAGTTAATCGGTTGTGGACAAAGATGCTTCCTGGAAGCGGAAAAACTTGTGTTTTGTTCTGTAGCCTTCTGAATGGAGAAGAGAATATGAGTCGATCGAAATCCCGTTGAAACTCGGTTCGATCTTGTTCGTTGACATTATGATAATCCTCCAGCCCAAATCTTTTGGTGGTGATGAGCTTGTTCCAATCCATTCTTTCCAATCCAGTGAAATCCATTTTTTATGATAAATTTTTACAAAAATAAGAAAAGGGAAGACGTGTTGGTAATATTTTCTGTTAATTAATGAATAAAAAGTGCGAAAAAAAACAATAATATTTTATATTTGTGCGGAAAATATAACATAGAATTAACTATAGTGCGTGTGCGTTCTTGTTTTAGAATGAAAAAGATTATATATACATTGCTTTTTATCTATGCTTGTGCCTTTTCGTGTGCGATGGCTGCAAATGATGCAGAGAGTAGCGCGAAAAGCAAGTCGGTTGCACAGCAGATGATAGAAACCATCAGTGTACCGAATAGTCTTGAATTGGGATTGAACGGGAAGGTGAAACATTATACATTATTTAATTCTACGGAGTATAATGATTCTACGGAAAGTGAAATATTTTTTGTTTGTCGAATGAGTTTTGATGTGGAAGGGAATGTTATTCGGACTTATAGTGGGGAGGACACCTCATCTTGTGCATATTGTACGTATCAATACGATGAATACGGCGATTTGATTCAGTTATGTATATATGCTAGTAATCAGATGATGAAGAAAAAAATGATATGTCAGTATAATGAGAACAGAGGTTTGTCTTATCTGGAGATTCAAGAATATGATTGTTATTACACAGGGAAGATGACGGCTCGGTATAGTTCTGTCTTTGATCGAAATGGTGCGGAAAAGAGAGATGAAATATCCTTCTATGATGTTGATGGGAATGTGAAGAAGCGGGAAGTGTATAAGTACAGTGGTCCGGACATCGTAGAGGTGAGTCTGTATGATCAGAAAGGCAAACTAGTATCTAAGAAACCTGCTAAGATGTCGGGTAATTATGATATTGTGAAAAATGACATCAGTTTCTTTGTTCTTGGTAAAAGTCATGGCTTTGATCGGGCAGAGTATGATGAATTGGGAAACATGACGGAACGTGTTCGTTACTATATTGATAGAAAAGTTAAATATAGTTGTCAGATAGAGTATTATTAATAAGTTAATTGGGTCAATTATTTAGCAACCATTTCCCTAATTCTGTTGAGGATAGGCCTCTTCTTCTGGCATAATCTTCTTTTTGGTCTGTTCCGATTTTACCAATCATGAAATAAGAGGCTTTGGGATGCGAGATGTGAAGTCCGCAGATGGAAGCATTGGGTTTCATGGCACCATTTTCAGAGATGTATACTCCAATATCTTTGAGTTTCAGTAGATTGTTTGCCTCGAAGATAAGAGATAAGTCGGGTAGTGAAGGGTAGCCGAAAGCAGGACGAATGCCTTCCGCTTGTGTCTGTTGTGCATATCCCCAATACTCGGTTCGGATTTTCTCATGCAACCATTCGGCAGTGGCTTCCGCCAGACGGTCTGCAACGCTCTTGATGAGTAGGGAGGTGTAGTCATCGCCATCGATTTTCAAGCGTTCCGCCCATTCATCGCCCCCATGCACTGTAACGGCAAAGAGACCGATGTAATCCTCCTTTGGAGAGATGAAATCAGCCATGGAGAGGCAATAACCATTCCGTTCACCTGGATGTTGCTGCCGAAGCATGGGGAGATAGAGTTCTTTTCCCTCTTCATCTGTGATGAGGATTCCTTCGCCCTGACTATGCGCCTTTGCAAAAAGAAGGATGGCGGACAGATTAAAAATCTTTTCGACGATTCCTTTCCGAAGAATCTCTTTGGCATCTTTCAGTAGTTGATAAGCCTCGTTAGCCTTCTCTTTCTCTTCTGGACTGAAACGGAGAAGCCATTGCACTTTGCAAGCTTCGCAATCGCATAATGTCTCGAGTCCCTCGTAGTTGCCCGTCAGTCGCCACGCATAAAAAAAGTAACTCCAGTCGATCCTTTGCAGAACGGGCAAGAAATCGATGTGGGTAAGAATCTTCCTTCCTAGAAATTGAGGTGTGATGGGTTTGTACATGATAAAAATAAAGAAGGGCAGACGTTGGTCCGCCCTTATAATAGAAACATCAACTTAGACAGTCGCTTCAGAACTTTCTAGTTTTCTGCGCTCGCTAAGTGAGTTGGTGATATTATCCATTTTCTCTTGGTTCAGAGGGTACATCGTCATGACAGCTGCGCCGATGATAGCAATGACGGCTGGAATGATACTCATCAGGTTGATGATGCCCGGTATGGCACCTTGGATGGCCACTGAATCCTGTCCGTTGTAATTATACATGCCTAGTACATATCCGATGATGGCACCTGCGATACCACCGCCAAATTTCGTAGCAAAAGAGCCAGCTGAATAAACCAGACCTGTGGCACGTCGGTGGTTGACGTATTCGGAGTAGTCTGCCGCATCGCCCAACATGGTGAAGAACAAGGTTGGAAGAATGGCAGCGGCACACTCAGAAAGAGCACCGATGCAGAAAATAGTCATGGTGTCTTGCGCACTACAGATATAAAGAAGTGAGTTGATGACAGCTGTGACGATGAGGGCACCAATGAACAAATTCTTCTTGCCAAACCTTTTGCTCAACGGTGTTGTGATGGCTGCCCCTGCGATAGAGGCGAGCATCAATACAGTCATGTATCCACCTGCCATCAGCTGATTGTGAATGTAGTGGGTGAAGTAGATGACAGTGATGCCTTGCTTCATGTTGTTGTAGATATTGAAGATAAGACCGACCACCAAAAGAATGACCCAGGGCTTGTTTTGAACTAAGTCTTTGAAATCATTGGCAATGTTCGTCTTTTGTGAGGCAGGAGGAGTAACACGTTCTTTTGTGAAATAGAAGGTGATGAAAAGACAAAGAATCAGCACAATAGAAAGAGTACCGATAGCTTTGCTATATCCCTGTCGTTGGTTGATGATGGAGAAACTGTCTGCCGTGATGTTCTCTTCACCCTCAACAGTGAAAACGTATGGGACACCAGCCTGCATAGAGAAACTTTTCCCTATGGTTTGTGTGTCATTTTCGTTTCCCACCATTAAGAATTGTGCGATTCCGTTTTCTGTTTGAATGCGAGCGTTTTGCACATCATTTGGTGAAGAAACTGTGATTTGATATTTGGCACTCTCCAGTTGCTGTACATCGATGGTTGGGTTTACGTTACCGAAATGCGCCACTAAGAATAAAAGGGAGCCTTGCACGAGCATACCTCCAGCGAAGGCACCCACCATGCGGAACGAACCGATGCTGGTACGCTCTTTGTCATCGCCTGTCATAACAGCCATCAGGGCGCCATACGGGATGTTGTTGGCCGTGTAGATCAGTGTGAATAAGATATAGGTCACGTATGCGTAGGCAATCTTCATGTTGGTGGACCAACTCTCCGGACAGATGTAGAGTAGGGAGAGAATGACACCCAACGGAATGGCTGTCCATAAGATCCAAGGACGGAATTTACCATATTTAGACTTGGTTCGGTCGCCGATGACACCCATCAGAACGTCCGAAACACCATCACTGGTTCGTGCCACCAGCATCAGTGTAGCAACGATTCCAGGAGCTAAACCAAACACATCTGTGTAGAAAATAATCAGGAATGCGGAGACACCCCTCCATGCAATGTTTGCAGATGCGTCGCCCAAAGCGTACGCAATTTTCTCTTTTAGAGATACTTTCTCAGCCATCTTTACTTTAATTAATTTAGTACTGTGCCTTTCATTTGAATTAGGACATCACAAAGGTAAAAAAAATATTGATATCACAAATCACAATGCACCATGCTTACATTATCCTTGTATATTTTAAATGTTTGACAATGCACACAGCCTCTCTTTTTGAATTTTTATTGAATATTTACACGTTTTTGTGAATAATTATGTAAAAATGATGGTGGTCTCTATTTTATAATTCGATTATAAATTGTAATTTTGCACCGTTTTTTCGGAAGAGAGTATTTCTCTGAAGAAAAAAGTTGAGAAGGAAGATTAATTACATAAATATAGTATAATAAAGATGGCATTTAATTTTATTACGGCTGAAGAGGCAGCATCTTACATCAAGAATAATGATGTAATAGGAATAGGAGGATTTTCATCAGTAGGTACTGTAAAGGCAACCACCGCAGCATTGGCAGTGAAGGCAGAGGCTGAACATGCGAAAGGAAATGAGTTTAAGGTGGGCTTGATTACCGGTGGTTCGACTGGAGATCAGATTGATGGAGCCCTTTCACGTGCTAAGGCGGTGAAATTCCGTACTCCTTTTCAATCGAGTAAAGATATGCGTAACGCTATCAATAAGTGTGAGGTGCAATACTTTGACATGCACTTGTCGCACGTAGCACAGGATCTTCGCTATGGATTCCTCGGACATCTTGATTATGCTTTAATCGAGGCAGCCGATATTACAGATAAGGGCGAAGTGGTGTTGACTACCTCTGTCGGTATTACTCCTACTTTGGTGGATAAGGCCGATAAGGTGATCATTGAGTTAAATGCACATCATCCAGCAAAAATCAATGGAATGCATGATTTGTATGAGCCGATTAATCCTCCTCATCGTCGTGAAATTCCGATCTATACTCCATCCGACCGTGCAGGTTCTGCTACGTTGAAGGTGGATCCTAAAAAGGTACTTGGCGTTGTGAAGACAGACTTGCCTGATGGTATCGCTCAGTTTACACCCGTGGATGCTGTAACCGCTAAGATTGGTGAGAATGTGGCTAACTTCTTGTTAAGCGAGTTGCGAAGAGGCATTATTCCAAGTGAGTTCTTGCCATTGCAATCAGGTGTAGGAAATATTGCTAACGCAGTGTTGAGTTCATTGGGTAATTGTGATGATATACCTGCATTTACAATGTACACGGAGGTGATTCAAAACTCAGTGATCGATTTGATGAAACGTGGACGTATCACTTTCGCAAGTGGTAGCTCCTTGACATTGTCTGACGATGTCTTGATGGATGTATATGCTAATTATGATTTCTTCAAGGATAAGTTGATGCTTCGTCCGCAAGAGATTTCCAACAACCCAGAGGTGGTTCGTCGTTTAGGTGTGATTGCCATCAATACAGCTTTGGAGGTGGATATCTTCGGTAATGTTAACAGTACCAATGTGTTGGGTCAGAAGATGATGAATGGATTGGGCGGTTCTGCTGATTTCTCACGTAACTCATTCTTGTCAATTTTCACTTGCCCATCCGTTGCCAAGGGTGGTGTTATCTCAGCTATCGTTCCTATGGCTAGCCATATCGATAGTTCAGAACACTCCGTAAAAGTGATTGTGACAGAGCAAGGTGTGGCAGACTTACGTGCAAAATCACCATTGCAAAAAGCAGAGTGCATTATCGAAAATTGTGTTCACCCAGAATACAAAGAGTTGCTTTGGGATTATTTGAAGTTGATGGCAGGAAAATGTCATACACCAATGACCCTTTCAAAAGCGTTGAATATGCATCTCGCATTCGAACAAACAGGCGATATGCGTAATACAAAATGGGATTAAGAGGAAGGTCGGTTCGAAATTGATAGAACCTACAAAAAAACACATATTTTTAAGAATATATTTGATGGAAAGGATGTTTTGCTCAAAAACGTCCTTTCTTTTTTGTAAAAATTCCTATCTTTGTCAGAATTTTGCTTTGTTTAAAAGGTGGGTTTTGTAAATTTGCCAGTTAAACAAAAAAATAGTAAAAAATGTGGATCGATAGAACCCACTTTAAGATAAGAAATAGGAAAATGAGAAACATTGTAACTAAATTTATAGTATCATTAGTTTGTATATTCTTAACGAATACGATTGTATTGGCAAAGATCTCCGTACCGTTTACAATGACAGAAAGTCTGTTTAATGATAAGTCTGTCGTTGTCAATTCAGAGGGCAAGACATCTTGGGGACATCCAGAGATTGATGGTGCAGGATTGTTGGGTGTATGCGTAGGTAATGTATCAGTCAACATTTTTGACGGAGGAACTGATTGGAGTGATAAGTATGTAGATATTGCCTTTGATGGAGTCCCTGACAAACTTTCATTTTCAGGCGAATCGTCTGCTCTTACAACAGATATCGAATGGTATGTTAAGGAGAGTCCGAATGGCTCTTCTTGGAGTAGTAAGATATGGAGCGCGGATACAAGAATGGTGAATGATGTTTCCATCCAATTGTCAGCAAATACACGATATGTAAGATTATGTTATTCAGGAAACTTTAAAGGTTGTTTCTCTGATGTTACGATTACCTCAAGATATCGATTGAAAGTTATTTCTAATGGAGAAACTATCAGGGATGAATACTTGAGCGCAGGAGCAGCACTATCGATTCAAACTCCTACGAATATTCCTAGTTGTAAGGTGTTTGATGGATGGGATCAGGAGGTGCCATCTACTATGCCAGCAGAAGATTTAACATTGACAGCACAATTTTCAACTGAAAAATATACTTCAACCTTCCAACTGTCGAATGCAGAATTGGGTGTGACTCTTCCTGATTTTACCCAAACATTCGATTGTGATGCTACTGTTTCTGTTGAGTCGCCAAGTTTGAAAGGTTATACGTTCCAAGGATGGTCTCCTTCATTGCCTATGGTAGTGGATGAGACGATGGACGGACAAACCTATGTGGCACAATGGCTTCGTAATTTGTATAATTATAAAGTTTATACGGTTGATGAGAATGTTCCTGCAATCGTTAAACAGTTGTATTATGCGGCTGCAATAGAACCGTTGGATATTCCGGAACGTGAAGGATATGAATTTAAGGGATGGGATAGAGAACCTATAACATCAATGCCAGATGAGGATGTGACTATCAAAGCTCAGTGGGAGAAGAAAATGTATCGTTTGTCGGTTTATTTTTCTGATGATGATTCTGTTGCTTTTGACCTTGGATTTGGTGATGGAATACCTCAGGTGACAGAGCCATCAAAAGAGGGGTATGCCTTTGTGGGTTGGGATAAGGAGTTTCCTGTCACGATGCCATCGAATGATGTTGTTATTCATGCTTTGTGGGAGACTCAGTCCTATCGATTGGTTGTATATACAACAGAACAAGATTCACTTGTTTATTTAAAAGAATATGAAGAACAATTAACACCTTTGACAGAACCCGAACGTTACGGCTATGAGTTCGTTCAATGGAGTGCTGTTTTGCCGAATACGATGCCTGGAAATGATGTTGTTATTAGAGCTATTTGGAGAGCAAAGACCTATTCCATTGTTTTGATGCTGGATGATAAAATTCAGTATAGTGTTAAAAAGATCGCATATGGTGATGCTGTGGATATGTCGGATATCCCTGAACCTACTAGAACAGGATATGTATTTAAAGGGTGGGATAATGAGTTTCCAGCCACGATGCCAGCTGAAAATTTATTATATTATGCCCAGTGGTCGGCATCCTCTTACAATTTGATTTTGGTGAAAAACAGTAATGATCCATCTGAAAATGACACGTTATCGTATGAATATGGTGATAAGATAAAACGTGTCGTTGACCCAGAAAGAATAGGTTATCGATTCATAGAATGGATTCCTGCTATCCCTGATAGTATGCCGAATGAGAATGTTGTAGTGACAGCTAAATGGGAACACTTGATTTATCGATATGTAGTTTATTCTTTTGATAATGATTCAACTGAAATAGAATTCCATTATGGAGATAAACTGCCGACGTTGAAAGAACCTGAAAAATTAGGATGGACATTCACAGGTTGGGATAAAACAATCCCTACAACAATGCCTGCTAATGATTTGATTGTTCGTGCTCAGTGGATTCAGAACACCTATAATTATGTTGTGTATTATGCAGAAGACGATTCTATTGTAACACAATATCATTATGGTGATTCTATACCTTCGCTGGATGATCCGACACGTGTAGGGTATGATTTTATCGGTTGGGATGTTGAGAATATTAAGACTATGCCTAATGCAGATTTTGTGATAAAAGCAAAATGGACGTTGGCTAAATATAATTTATATCTGACTAAAGGATTGGATTTTGTTCCTTCAACAGATACAATACAGATTACGTATGCAGATCCAGTTGTCGTTGCGGATCCATCACATGATGGATATATGTTTGAAGGATGGAACCCATCGTTGCCTGAGTATATGCCAGCGGAGAATGTATCGGCATCGGCTAAATGGAGTAAGAATAAATACCGTTATGTAGTATATTTTACGGAAAATGATTCGATAGAAGAGTCGGTTTTCTATGGCGAAGCATTGGAACCATTGGAAGATCAGTCACAAGTAGGTTATGTGTTTAAGGGATGGAATATAGAACAACCTGCGACAATGCCAGCCAATGATTTGATAATAAAGGCGGTATGGGAACCTGAGACGTACAAGATTGATTTGTTAGTGGATGGGGAAGTTTATTTCTCTCAGCTTTTCCAATTCCAAGATAGTGTTAAGCTGGTTGGATATGAAGACCCCAATAAGCCTGGCTACAGTTTTGAAGGTTGGAATGGGTCGTTCCCAGATGTCATGCCAGCATCGAATCTGTCGTATGATGCAGAATGGTCAGTGAACAAATATTCGTTAATTGTAGTAAATGATATAGAGAATCGCTCATTGGATGATACATTCTATGTGTTCTGTGACGCAAAGATTCCAGTAATACCAGAGCCTGAGAAAACAGGATATTTATTTATGGGATGGCAGGATGAACTCCCAGAAACAATGCCTGCTAAAAATGTAATATTAATAGCTCAGTGGTCTGCCCTTGACTATAATCTTGTATTTATGAATGACGAGGAAGTTTTCCTTGAGAAAAAGTATAAATATAAGGAGACAATCGATTATAAGACGTTGGCAAAGCCTGTAAAGGATGGATTCGTATTTATAAAATGGGCCAACGCTCCTGCAACAATGCCAGATCATGATGTTACATTAACAGCTGTATGGTCGGCTAATGCTTATCGAATTATTGTGGTAAATGATGCGGATAATTCGGCTTTAAATGACACATTGTATTATGAGTATGGATCTGAGATTGATGCATTAGAAATTCCTAAAAAAGCTGGGTATTCTTTTGTGGAGTGGAATGTTGCTTTGCCAGCAACAATGCCAGCAGAGGACCTTCAAGTAATAGCACGTTGGAGTATCAATACCTATACGTTGACAACGTTGGTCAATTGTAAACCAACATCATATACCTATACATATGGTAATCCTGTCTTGGTAAATGATCCACAAGAAGAAGGATATGAGTTTAATGGATGGTCAACAGAAGTGCCAACTACTATGCCAGATCAAAACGTCTTGTTGGTGTCTGATATGAGATTGTTGCAATATGACTTCATTACAATTGCAGATGAGGATACAACAATTATAAAATATAATTTCCAGGATTCAATTGTTGTGCCTGCCGATCCGAAGAAGGATGGATATATGTTCTTGTCATGGTCGGAAAACATTCCAGCGGTCATGCCATCCCATGATGTGCAAGTTGAGGCTTTGTGGGAAAGAAACCGTTATAAAATCTTCTATGTTGTAGAGGATGACACGTTGGAGTATGAATACTTATACGAGGAGACTATTAGTAAAATCGCAGATCCAGAAAAAGAGGGTTATACCTTTATGGGGTGGAATGCAGAAGTGCCAGAACAGATGCCATCTAAGGATTTAGTCTTTGAGGCCGAATGGAAACCTAATACATATAGTTTCGTTGTTATCTCGAATGAAGATACAATTGTAAGTAAATACACGTATGAAAAGGCTATTCAGATGCCAGAAGAACCTTCGATGGTGGGTTATACATTTGCTGGATGGAATAAATCAATACCAGAATCAATGCCAGCACATAATGATACTGTTGTCGCTTTGTGGCAGATCAATACGTATGAGGTGACATGGATCATTAATCAGGATACGATTGTGGAAAAATATAACTATCAAGATACCATCCAGGTTGTCTCTGAACCACAGGAAAGAGGAGCTACCTTCTTAGGATGGACAGAGGATATACCAACGGTGATGCCGGCAAGAGATTTCTCTACGGAGGCAGAATTTGAATGGAATAGTTATGAGTTTAGAGTTGTAATAGATGGAAAGATGACAACTTCTAAATATTATTATCAGCAGGAGATAGAAGAATTGAAAGTTCCAGAGAAAGAAGGTTATACGTTTGTTCAATGGGAACCTTCAGTCCCTATATATATGCCGGATAGCTCTTTGACTGTTGAAGCTCAATGGGAGATAAATACATACGAACTGGCCATGATTATGGATGAAGATACTGTTCGTACATATTATAAGTACTTGGAGAAGTTGGATTCGTTTGATATTCCTATGAAGAAGGGACACACTTTTGTCGAATGGATACCAGCTCTTCCTGATGAGATGCCTGCTTCTGATATGATGGTTGAAGCAACGTGGAAGATAAATTATTATAATTTCATTAAGGTTGTTGATAAAGAGATTACTAAGACAGTATATGAATATGGAGACTCACTGTCTAAATTAGAGCAGCCAGAAAAGAAAGGATATACTTTTGTCGGCTGGAGTGATACAGTCCCTGTTGTTATGCCAGATAGCGATGTTACGGTTGAAGCTGTATGGAAGAAAAACCAATATAATTTATTGATTGTAGTAGATTCTGATACAACCATCATTCCTTATGAATATGAAGGAAGAATACAACCTGTCAAATCACCAGTGAAAGATGGATTCACGTTTGTGGGTTGGAATGATGAAATACCTACTTTGATGCCTGCAAATGATGTGATTATCGCTGCATTATGGAATAGAAACGATTATACATTATCATTAATTGTGGAGAATGATACAGTTGAGTATCTCTATTCATACGGAGATTCTATAAAAGTCGAAGACCCATTCCGCAAAGGATATGAATTCCAAAAATGGTTGCCAACATTACCAGCTACGATGCCGATGTATGATCTTTCAGCTGAAGCCATTTGGACAGCCAAGAGTTATACATTAAGTTATATTGTGGATCAGGATACGATAAAAGCGTCTTACTATTATGATCAGGCAATATTGCCATCATCCGAACCAGCAAAAGTAGGATATACATTTGTTGGCTGGAGCGATTCCATCCCTGCTAATATGCCGGCTAGAGATCTGCAGGTAGAAGCAATCTTCAAGGTCAATAGCTATGATTTAGTTGTTACGATAGATGATTCTGTCGCTACGCTAACGTATGAATTCGGAGACCCGATAGACTCTCTGGAAACGCCATCGAAAGAGGGTTATACATTTATTGGATGGAGTGAGGAAATACCTGATTCCATGCCAGCACATGATATCAATACCAAAGCCGTATGGGATAAAGATGTATATAATTTGAATGTGGTGATTTTAACAGATACGATCACGTATCCTTACACTTATGAAGCAAAAATAAATCCTTTGTTAACGCCGGGAGTAGTAGGCTATACATTCAATGGTTGGAGTGATACAATACCAACTTATATGCCAGCTCATGATGTATGGATCGAGGCATATTTTCGTTCCAATATGTATGATTTGATTTTGGAATACATGGATACTACCATCATCATCAGTTATGATTATGGAGCTGAGATTTTCACTCCAGCGATTCCTGAGGTAATCGGTTATACATTTGACGGATGGTTGCCAGAATTGCCTGCGACAATGCCAGATTCGAATATGGTTGTGACATCACAGTGGACGGTAAATAGGTATAATTTCACGGCGGTTATGTATGATGATACTTTGAAGATAGAGTATGCTTATGGTAGTGCGATTGACATTCCAACGGTAGCAGATCGCAAAGGATACAGTTTTGATGGATGGAGTGATTCAATTCCAGAAATCATGCCTGCACACGGTGTCACTGTCTTTGCCCGTTACTCAAAGAATAAGTACAATTTTGTTGTCAATATTGCAGAACGATCAGATACAGTAATGTATGCGTATGGGGATTCGATAGATAAACCATCAAAACCGACTAGAGAAGGTTACACCTTTACAGGATGGAGCAAAGAAATCCCAACCCTTATGCCAGATTCGAATTTGACGATTGACGCATTGTGGAAAGCAAAGACATTCTCTGTGACATACGAGGTAGATGGAGTTACTACAGTACAGAAGTACAAATATGGAGAAGAAATAGCTCCTGTCAAAGTTGAAGAAAGAAAAGGATACACTTTTGTTGGATGGTCGCCAGAATTACCGACAACGATGCCTGCAGAGAATCTAAAACTAACGCCAATATGGGAGTTGAATGAGTATGAATTCACATATATTACACATAAGAAAGAAGTAACAGAAAGATATTCATACGGTGATTCAATTGTTAAGCCAAAAGATCCAACAAGAAAAGGTCATACATTTGTCGGATGGAGTGATTCAATTCCGGATGTTATGCCAGACTCCTCGATAGTTGTCAGTGCTGTATGGAAGGTGAAGTTGTATAACGTTCAGATTGTCTCAGATGGTGTTGTGATTTTATCTAAACAGGTTCCTTATGGAGAGTCATTGGATTTACCTGAAAAATTAGAAAAAGAGGGATGGCTGTTTATGGGATATGATGAGGAGATACCAGAAACGATGCCGGCTAAAAATTTAATAATAGAGGCTAACTTTAGATGCTTATATAAGTTTGATGCGTATGTTTCCGACGGAATATTGTATGTTAAAGGTCTCTCTAAGAATGATGAATACACTGTGACGGATGTGTTAGGACATGTGATTTATCATGGGAAAGAGCCAGAGATATATTTGATGAAACATGGTATATATATTGTTAGAGGACGTAATCGAGTAATTAAGGTGATTGTCCAATAATACGATGCAAAACAAAGAATTAAGGAAGAAACATTGAATTATATACTGAGGTGTATCAAATTTAATGATATAAGTGTTAATTAATTTTAGTAAAAATATGTGTATTTTATTTTTTTTTAAGTTACATTTGTGGCAACCTTATGTAGTTTAAAGTTAAAAAGTGAAAATTTTAAATTAATATTAATTATAATCTATTAAAAATGAGAAGATTATTGTTGTCTTTAACGTTACTCTTCGCTACCATAGGACTTATGGCTCAGAGAACAATCAGTGGTACTGTCTCTGATGATTTGGGTCCTGTGCCAGGAGCTAACGTTGTAATTCGTGGTACAACAACGGGTGTTGCTACGGATTTTGATGGAAAATTTTCAATTTCTATCAGCAATGGTGAAGTGTTGCAAATCTCGGCAATGGGATATGCAACTCAAACAATTACAGTTGGCCCTAAAACGCCTTCCACTTTAAATATTAAGTTGAAGGAAGAATCGACGGAGTTGGATGACGTTGTTGTTGAGGTGGGTTATGGTAAGATGCGTAAGAGTGACTTGACAGGATCTCTTTCATCAGTCGGAGAAGAAGCTATGAAGCAAATGAGCACAGTGTCTGTGGATCAAGCTCTACAAGGACGTGTGTCAGGAGTTCAGGTTTCTGCATCTTCAGGTCAGCCAGGTGCTGAGTCATCAGTTCGTATTCGTGGTACGTCAACGTTGACTGGTAACTCTCAACCTCTTTATGTGGTAGATGGTATGCCAATCGGAGGAGGAAAGCAAAGTGCAGGATCAAACCCATTGGCATCAATAAACCCTGCAGATATCGTATCAATGGAGGTTTTGAAGGATGCATCTGCAACCGCTATCTATGGATCTCGTGCTGCTAATGGTGTCATCATGATCACAACAAAAAAAGGTGGTGAAGAAAAAGCAAAAGTATCTTATTCAGGTAACTTCTCTGTATCTTCAGTATCTGACAAGTTGGATTTGATGAACTTGAAAGAGTATGCATCATTCTACACAGATAAGAATGTATATGGCGCATTCAACCAAACAGCACCAGACAATGAGTTGGTTGCTGCTTCTCAAGTAGGTGGAATGGGAACTGATTGGCAAGATGAGTTGTTCCAAACAGCTATCAGCCACAGTCATCAAATTTCAGTTGCTGGAGGTTCAAAAGAAACACGCTTCGCATTCTCATTAGGTTATATGAAGCAAAATGGTGTTGTTATCAACACAGATTTCCAACGTTTCAATGGACGTATTAATTTGGAGAATCAAACTAAAAAATGGTTACGTACAGGAATTAGTTTAGCCTATTCTCATATTACACAAACAAAACAAAGAGGTTTCGAATTGTCTGATAACAATGCTTTAGCAGGAATTGGAACTGGAGGTTCTGTTGATGAGCAGATTTATGCTCAGACATTGATTTCTCAACCATCTACAGCTCCTACTGATTTCGATGGTGAATATACTATCTTAGGATCAGAGAAACAAGCTATTAAGAGAAACCCTATTCGTGATGCTAACTATTCTCCTATCTTTGTTACAAAAAATAATATATTAGGAAATGTGTTTGCTACAATAGACTTCACTAAGGATTTGTCTTGGCGTAATGAATTTGGTATAGACCATACAGGTGCTGAGGAGAGTGAATTCACTCCTACAAGTGGTTCTCAAGCAAACAAGCAAGAGTTCATTGAACGTGACAATATGTATTGGCGTTATTCATCAACATTGAACTATGGAACTCAATTAGGAGAGTCAAAGAAACATCGTTTTGGTGCTATGTTAGGTTATGAAGCATGGAAGGCTTCATGGAGTGGATCATCTTTTGATAAGTCAGATTTCTTGGATGACAAGTTGTTTATCAATAAGGAATACCAAAACTCTGGTTTAGGTGAGGATGGAACTATTTCAGGTTACAAGGGTGCTCAGACGATGATGTCATTCTTTGCTCGTTTGAATTATAACTATGACGAGAGATATTTAATTACTGCCACAGGACGTTTTGATGGATCTTCTACTTTGGCTCCTGAAAATCGTTGGGGCTTCTTCCCTTCATTCGCATTAGCATGGCGTGCTGATCAAGAGTCTTTTATCAAGGATAATGAAAATGCAAAGAAGGTTATCTCTGATTTGAAAGTACGTTTAGGATATGGTCAAACAGGTAATGCTGGTTCTAACATGGGTTACATTCCTTACTATTCTTCATCTAAGGGTGCATTTGGTACAGGATTGAACTACGGAACATGGTTGAACTCTGATTTGATTTGGGAAACCAACTGGCAAGTAAACGGTGGTGTGGATGTAGGATTCTTGAAGAATGGACGTATTTCATTAACATTTGATGCATTCTACAAACGTAACAATGATTTGATCATTACGGCTGAGCCAGGTCTTACATTGGCTAATTCAAATGCATCTGATTCTTACTTGTACACAAACGTTCCTGATATTAATGCAGGTTCTATGCAGAACGTCGGATTTGATATTACTTTGACGACTACTAACATTGATAAGAAATTAGGAGGAGAGCCATTCCGTTGGACAACAGATTTGAACTTCTCATTGGTTCGTAACAAGGTGTTGGAATTACAAAATGATTCTACTGCTTTGGAAGGAAAGACTTATTTCAAGGAAAGTACTCGTGTATATTGTAAGTCAGTCGTTGGTGAAGCTCCAGGTTTGTTCTATGGATATAAGACAGACGGAATCATTCAAAACACTGAAGAGTTGAAAAAAGTTGAACGTTTCGCTGGTACAGATGTAGGTGATTTCAATTATGTTGATATCAACTCAGATGGTAAGATTAACGATGAGGATAAAACCTTTATTGGTGACCCTAACCCAGACTTCACATTTGGTATGAACAATACAGTGTCATGGGGTCCATGGGCATTGAATGTGTTTATTGCAGGTTCTTATGGTAACGATGTTTATAACTTGTTACGTTCTAAGTTGGAAGGTATGGATCGTTATGAAATCAACCAATTAAACACTGTGTTGGATTATGCGCGTGTTATCACAAACGAGGATGGCTCAAAGTATGTTGAGAATTCAAATACTAACTTACCTCGTCCTAACTCAAAAGCTAACGGTGGTGATGAGGCTAATACAGTTTCTGATCGTTATATAGAGGATGGTTCATTCTTACGTATTCAGAATGTAGGTATTTCTTATACATTACCTAAACGATATACTGACAAGATGCACATGAGCAACTTCAAGGTATCATTCAATGTACAGAATGTTGCTACATTTACAGGTTATTCTGGAATGAATCCTGAAGTGTCAAACAGCAGTGCTATCTTCCAAGGTGTTGACTTAGGAGGTTATCCATTACCACGTCAGTTTGTCCTTGGTTTGAATTTCGATTTCTAATCCTTAAAAGTTTCATAATATGAATTTCAGTAAATTAAAATATAAATCATTGCTTATAGGTGCGGGAGCTTCAATGCTTCTTGCCACCTCATGCAAGGATTTCTTAGATGTTGATGTCTATGATCAATATTCGGCATCTGCATTATCTTCTAAGAAAGCATATCAATCATTAACCACAACATTGTATGGTGGTAAAGTGTGGTCACAATATGAAGGTAAGTTTGCATGGTGTGTGAATGAAGGTATTCCTGGTATATTGTTCAATGTTAATGACCAGGAAGGTGCATTGTTCTTATTGTCTATTGGTGATGATAACTCTATTTTGAAAGAGGGTTATACATCATTGTATAGTGGTGTTATCTCAACATGTAATCAGGTTATTAAGATTGTATCTGACTCTTTGGATGCTGGAAAATTCCCATCAGACATGAATGAGGCAGATATGAAGACTGTCATGGCTGAGGCTCGTTTGTTCAGAGGTTATGCTCATTTCTTGGCAACTGAGTATTTCGGTGAGGTACCTTTGGTATTGAACTCTGAAAAGGATATTACTAATAATGTGACGTTGCCATTGGTTTCTCGTGGTACAGTATATGAGTCAGTTGTTCAGGATTTAGTGTATGCATACGAAAACTTGCCTGAGCCAGAGAAAACAGATGCATGGCGTGCAAATAAATATTCTGCTGCAGCAATGTTGGCAAAAGTGTATTTGACAATGGCATCTTGTCGTTTCGCAACAGCAGGATTGTTCTATCCATACGTGTGTCCTGACCCAGATAACAAAGCAAGAGAGGCAGTTAGACTGCTTACTGAAGTAATCAACTCAAATAAGTTTGCTTTGGAGTCTCATGCTAATATTTTCTCAGCAGAAAAGAGAAACACTCCTTCTTCTGAAACTGTATTCTCTTTGTATTGGAATATGGGTGCATACGGTGAAGGTTCTCAGTATCAGTCTCAGATGGCTATGAGTAGCGATTGGAGTCCAGGTTCAGGTTGGGGAAGTGGAAAAGGTTTGACTTATACACTTTATAATTCATTTGATGAGAATGATGCTCGTAAGAAAGAAATTTGTTTCTATATTGGTAATGGAACAGGAAACGAGTATGTAACTGCTACAGGTCAAAAATCTTGGTATGGTAGTGACTACAAGGCAAAGAAAGCTGCAGGTCAAGTTGAATTCGGTATGACTGGAACAGATTTCTTAAGTCAAGGTCAACACTTGATGAACAATATCAAGAAATATGTTTGGGGTGTTAATGGTACAGCATTCCATAACGTAGGTATGTCTATCGATCGTCGTCAAGACATTATCCGTTTGTCTGATGTTTACTTTATGCGTGCAGAGGCTAACATGATGTTGCTTCAACCATTGGATTTGCTAACTCCTTGTACTAATGCTTCTGTATTGGCTGATATCAATAAAGTTTTGTCAGCTCATGGTGCACCTGAGATCACTGAAATCGCTTATTTCCAAGACTTCGAATCTAAACACCCTGCTACAGAGGTGTTCCCATTCACTGTAACAGTTGATGATGGTAATGGTGGTAGTGCATCCAGAACATATAACATCACTCCAGGTGTGAGCATGTATCACGGAGAAATTCGTTCTGATTTGGTTCAGCAAAGACGTAAGGAGTTTGCAATGGAAGGTCATGGATGGTTGGATTTGAAACGTTTCTATTATAGAAACCCAGAATTAGCTGCTAAGTTCATGTATCAAATGGATCGTTCTTGCTGCTTTACGAACTCACCAGAAATTCCAGAGGGCGATGCTCGTTTCGAAAGAGAAGATGGATACAAGCGTTTGGCATTGGTTAATGCTTGTAATCTTGAATTACAAAAAGATTATGGTGATAAGTATAAAGAAGGTGATCCAGAAGTAGAGGTTTATACAAAATCGTTCCTTGAAAGAAACCAATGGTTTTTACCAATTCCATCCTCTGCAAAGACATATTTGAATTGCAATGTGGTTGATTTGCAATCAAAGGTACAGGATGGTACGTATGAGTATTAATTAAATAAAAATTGAAATATGAAACTAAAAAATAAATTCTTTGCTGTAGCTACAGCACTTCCTTTGATGATGGGAGGCTTAGCTTCTTGTGAAGATTCCTGCAACAATTGTAATTGCGATGCATTTGTGATTGATTATGTTGCTTCAGCTGATTCATTAAGTCAATTGTCACAGTTGAATTCTGAACAGACTGTTGTAATTAAAGGTAGTGGATTGTCAATGACCAGAGAAGTATATTTGGTCGATTCTGTAGGAACTCAGTATTTTGTTGCGTTGAATCCAACATTGGTAACAGATAATAATATTATCATTACGTTGGATTGCGACGCCAACTTGATTTCAACAGAAAAGTTGTTGTTGGTTTCTACAGGTGGATGTCGTAGAGAATATGCTATTTCAAAACCAGTTCCTGCGCCATCTATCAAGTTGTTCTACTCGGAGTTCGTCCCAGATGGAGATACACTTCGTGTGTTTGGTAGCGCCTTTCTCGAAGACAAGGCTAATAAGGATACTTTGAAAGTTTGGTTCCAAGACGCTGCAGGTAATCCAATTTATGTGGATAGCTTTAAAGTTAAACACGATGGAACAGAGTTGTTGATTCCAGTTCCAGCAGGTGTTGCAAATTCAACTCCTTTGATGGTTCAAAACAGTCACGGTACAGGTGTTTCTCCAATGCTTTTCAGAGACTCTCGTAATATCTTCTTGGATTTCGATACAGAAATCGCTAGTGATTGGCGTGGTGCTATGGATACATTTGCTTTTGCTTGGAATCCTGATTTGGCAACAGATGCTGAAAAATATCAAGGTATCTTAAATGCAATTGGAGGTTTCCCTAAGGGCTGTAATGGTTATTATAATGCAATGACGACATCTGATGCATGGCAGTTTACTACAGGTGAAAATCAAATTTTCATGTGCCCAGCAACAGAAGACCCTACTAAGCCACAAAGAAATCTTTTGGGTGACTTTATTGGATATAATATCGAGTCATTGGTGTTGAAATTTGAAGTATATGTTCCTGAAGCTTTACCTTATGCTTCTAATATGTACATCATTTTCACAGAATATGGTTCTGAATTAGCTGATGGTTTGTCTCATTATGGAAATAGTAATTCATACATTCCTCGTGACTATACTAAGAATGGTACTGTAGGAGAAGATTTCACAGATGGTGAAACAACTAAGATTGCATGTATAACAGGAAAAGGTGTTCCGGCTGCATGGTTCCACCCTGGTTCTTTCAATATTGATGAGGATGGTGGTTCTGCTACAGTAGATAAACCTTTCTACACAGAACATGGTTGGATGACTGTTACAATTCCTTTGTCTAGTGATGTCTTCAAGTATGCAGTTTCTGATCGTTCTATTACTACGACAGATAACTACTTGTCTTGTGGTCATCTTGCAGTTACTGATTTCTATAACTTCTATATGAATACAGATGACGATAAAAGTTTCCAAAAGTCAAGCAACAAGAAAAGAGGTTTAGCTGATTTAGGTAACTCAATCTTCGTTGCATTCGATAACTTCCGTATCGTTCCTGACGATCAAGGTGGAGCACGTTTCTCTAAATATTATGGAGTTACATCTGGTTCTAAATATCCATATTAATTTGGAATTCAGTACTTTATTATACAGAAGAGGAAGGCAGAAATGCTTTCCTCTTTTTTTTGTTTCTTTTTTTGCCTTTTCAAAAAAAAAATATAATTTTGCATCGGAAATAATTCCTAAGCGGATATGGCGAAATTGGTAGACGCGTCAGACTTAGGATCTGGTGCCGCAAGGCGTGTGGGTTCGAGTCCCTTTATCCGCACAAAGAGGAAGATTCATTAAATCTTCCTCTTTTTTATTTCTTTCCTTTTTCGTATTTTTACAAAGAAATAAAATCAATCTTAATCAGAGGCCTTATGACAGACGAATTTGATAATCAGGATTTAGAAAACGAAGATTTGGAAAATGCAAATATGGAAGAACACGGAACGGTCGTTAAGATTGATGACGATACGTTGCATCTCCCTGGTATGCTTCAGAAATGGTACTTGGATTATGCTTCTGCTGTTATTCTAGATCGTGCAGTGCCCCATTTGGAGGATGGACTGAAACCTGTTCAACGTCGTATCCTTCATGCTATGAAACGTATCGATGACGGTCGATACAATAAGGTCGCTAATATTATTGGACAGACTATGCAGTTCCATCCACATGGCGATGCTTCTATCGGTGGTGCATTGGTGACGTTAGGGCAGAAAGATCTCTTGATAGATACGCAAGGAAACTGGGGTAACATCTTGACAGGTGATGATGCCGCAGCTCCCCGTTATATTGAGGCTCGTCTGTCTAAATTTGCTTTGGATGTGTTGTATAGTCCAAAGGTGACGGAATGGATGTCTTCTTATGATGGAAGAAATAAAGAACCGGTCACGTTACCCGTGAAATTCCCTTTGCTCTTAGCTCAAGGTGTTGAGGGTATTGCGGTCGGATTATCGTCTAAGATTCTGCCTCATAATTTTAATGAAATCATTGATGCTGCGATTGCCTATTTGCAAGGCGAGGAGTTTGAACTTTATCCTGATTTCCAAACTGGTGGTTTGATGGATGTCTCTCGTTACAATGATGGCGAACGTGGCGGACGTATTAGAGTCCGTTCGAAAATCAATAAATTAGATAATAAGACGTTGGTTATTACGGATGTGCCTTATGGTGTGACGACAGATTCATTGATGGAGTCTATCATTGCAGCCAATGACAAGGGGAAAATCAGCATCCGAAAAGTGGAAGATAATACGTCTGAAAAGGCGGAATTGATTGTTCATCTGGAAGCAAAGACCTCATCAGATAAAACAATTGATGCTTTGTATGCCTTTACGGATTGTGAAGTGAGTATCTCACCATGCTGTTGCGTAATATGTGATGATAAACCTCTTTTCACGAATATTCATACAATCTTAAAGATATCGGTTGATAAGACTAAAGATATTTTAGGAAAGGAATTGAGCATTCGAAAGGATGAACTCCTAGAACAGCTGAACTTCTGCTCTCTTGAAAAAATATTTATTGAGGAACGTATTTATAAGGATAAAAAGTTTGAGGAAAGTAAGGATGTAGATGCAGCCTTGTCCCATATCTCTTTACGTCTGGAACCTTTTAAATCAATGTTCGTGAGAGAGATCACAAGAGATGATTTGCTTCGCCTGTTGGAGATTAAAATGGCTCGTATTCTTAAATTTAATTCAGATAAGGCTGAAGAGCAGATTGTGGCATTGAAACAACAGATTGAAGATATCGATTATAACTTGTCTCATCTGGTGCCATATACAATCGCATGGTATAAGTCGTTGAAAGAGAAGTATGGTAGTCGTTATCCTCGTTTGACAGAAATTCGCTCATTTGAAACGATTCAAACGACTAAGGTTATAGAGGCAAATGAGAAACTTTATGTGAATTGGGATGAGGGATTTGTTGGAACAGGATTGAAAAAAGATGAATCGGAATTTATCTGTAATTGCTCCAATATCGATGATATCATTACAATTCACAAGGATGGTAAATACCAGATTTCGAAAGTAACGGAAAAAAAATATATCGGTAAGGATCTGTTGTATGTGAACGTGTTTAAGAAGAATGATAAGCGAACGGTCTATAATGTGGCTTATCGTGACGGGAAGGCAGGAAGTACTTTCATCAAACGGTTTGCTGTTACGGGCGTTACGCGAGATAAAGAATATGATATTACCCAAGGAACACCTGGGTCTAAAATATTGTATTTCTCTGCAAATTTAAATGCGGAGGCTGAAGTGATTAAGGTTACATTGAAACCGAAATTACGTTTGAAGGTGCCTGTTTTTGAACGTGATTTTGGTGAGATTGCAATCAAAGGCCGTCAGTCGATGGGTAATATACTGACGAAGAATGAGGTGCTGAAAATCACATTGAAGCAGAGGGGTTCCTCAACATTGGGCGGACGAGCTGTCTGGTTCGACCGTGATGTGTTGCGCTTGAATTATGATGGTAGAGGTACGTTGTTAGGCGAATTCCAATCTGAAGATAGGGTATTGGTGATTAATAAGAAAGGTGAGTATTACTTGACAGGCTTTGAGGATACGAATCATTTTGAGGATGATGTTCTGATTGTGGAGAAGTTTGTTCCGTCAAAAGTATGGACTGTTGCATTATTTGATGCAAATGAAAATTATAAATATATTAAACGTTTTGTATTAGAAGATACTAATAAAAAGATTAATTTTGTTAGTGATAATCCGAAGTCTGTGATGTTGTTGATTACGGATACTGTATATCCTAGGATCAAACTGACGTTTGGTGGTGTAGATATACATCGTAGTCCTTTGGAAATTGATGTGGAGAGCTTTATTGGTGTGAAAGGATTGAAGGCGAAGGGAAAACGATTGCATACATGGAATATCGAGAAAATAGAAGAGTTGGAACCTCTTCGTTTCCCAGAACCAGAGAACGAGCAGAAGGTTGAGGAGGAAGAGACTTCTCAGGACACCTCTGGTCCAGATGAAAATGGTCAAATGTCTTTATTTTAAAATGAAATGATAAATCTAAGGCATATAATATATTTTCTGGTATGTCTGTATGGAAGTTTACAGATGGCTTATTCTCAGAATTATTCTGAGTTTGAGAGTTTGTATCCTGATTGTGTCGATAATCAGGATTCTCCTATTTATGGTGGTACGTATGGGAAATGGCCTGAGGGTTTGAACCTGCCAGAGTTTCCTGGTGGTGGAGATATTCAGTTGACACGCTACATCCATGATAATATGGATTATCCTCATGTGGTTGAATCAACAGATTCTGCTGGAAATGAGGTGCTTGCCAAAGGCGTTGTTGCAATTCAGGTGGTAATAGACCGTTGTGGACGCGCTACTAGGCAGGAAATAATACAATCGGTGAATAGTGAATATGATGAGGAAGCATTGCGTATTACGCAGGGATTGCCAATCTTTAAACCTGGAGATCTATATGGAGAACGTGTGAAGGTGGCAATAATCATTCCTGTTCGTTTCTCTCGTAGTTCTATGCCTCCTCCTCCAGAAAGTGAATATGGTAATTTCTGGGAAGATAGCGGTAGTGATAATTATAATGACTGGAGCGACTCTGATGATAGTGGCTCAAGTGGTGGTAAGTATGATAATGTACAGTGGGATGATAGTTGGTAAACGTATTTTTTTAGTAGGCTATATGGGTTGCGGAAAAACTTATACAGCTAAACGATTGGCACGAAAGTATGATTTAAATTATATCGATTTAGATCAGTATATTGAACGTCGTTTTTTTAAAACAGTTTCTCAAATTTTTGCGGAAAAAGGTGAGGAAGGATTCCGAAAATTGGAACATAACATGCTGGAAGAAGTCTGCGCTTTTGAAAATGTGGTCATCTCGACAGGCGGCGGAACGGCTTGCTTTTATGATAATATGGAGTTGATGAATTCATGTGGTGATACAGTTTATCTTCAGGCATCCATACAATCGCTTTTTGAATTTTTAAAAAATGCGAAGCAGAATCGTCCGTTGCTGAAAGGTAAAAATGACGAAGAACTTTTGGCATTTATAGATGAGTCATTAAAGAAAAGAGAACCTTATTACTTGAAGGCAAAGTATGTGATTGATTCTACGGATGAACGTGATTTGTTGTTCGATCAGTTGTTAAAAAATAATTTAGCTTAATTATAATATACTCATGCAAGAGAAAATTATCGTATTAGATTTTGGTGGGCAGTATGCTCACTTGATTGCGAATCGAGTTCGTCGTTTGGGCGTTTTTACAGAAATCTGTTCTCCAACGGCTGATGTGAAAGAATTGGCTGGTGCTAAGGGTATCATCTATAGTGGTGGTCCTTCTAGTGTTTATGCAGAAGATGCTCCAGCTTATAATCCTGAAATTTTAAATATACCTGTTCCTAAGTTAGGCATCTGTTATGGTCACCAACTGATGGCTTCTCAGTTGGGTGGTTCCGTTCGTCCTGGTAAGGTGAAAGAGTACGGAATAGCAGACCTCGTCTTGACAGAACCTCAACACCCATTGTTGAAGAATATACCCGTCAGCTCTCCTATGTGGATGAGTCACGGCGATGCTGTTGAAAAACTTCCTGACGGTTACAAAATTATCGCTTCTACAAAAGATTGTCCTATCGCCGCAGTGGCGTTGGACGAACGTAAGATATATGGTATCCAGTTCCATCCGGAGGTAACTCATAGCAAGTATGGTATGAAGATATTGGACAACTTCATCGACATCTGTGGATGTGCCCGTACTTGGAACATGAAGAGCTACATGCCACTTATCTCGGAGAAGATCAAACGTGAGGTGGGCGACCGCAAAGTCTTCTTGTTGGTTTCCGGTGGCGTGGATAGCACCGTGGCTTTCGTGTTGCTGAATCGTGTGTTGGGTACCGATCGTGTGATGGGTCTGCACATCGATAATGGTATGATGCGTATGGACGAGTCTGCAAAGATCATCGACTTCTTAAAGGCAGAGGGTATGCACAACCTGCGTGTGGTGGATGCTACAAACACTTTCTTAAGTAAATTAGAGGGAATCACCGCACCGGAGGAGAAGCGTAAACGCATTGGTGCAACTTTCTTGGTGGTGAAGGACGAAGAAATGAAGAAACTGAATCTCGATCCGAAAGAGTGGATGATTGCTCAGGGTACCATCTACCCAGATACCATCGAAAGCGGTGGAACCAAGAATGCTGATTTGATTAAGACTCACCACAACCGTGTGAAGGAGGTGATGGATCTGATGGCTCAGGGCTTGTTGCTGGAACCGTTGGCAGACCTCTACAAGGATGAGGTCCGTATGTTGGGTGAGGAGTTGGGTATTCCTCATAACCTTGTGTGGAGGCACCCATTCCCAGGTCCAGGTCTAGGCGTTCGCTTGTTGTGTACGGATGGTAAGGGCGAGTTTGCCAAACTTGAGGATGTACCAGGCTTGGCAGATTATCTGAAAGAGAATCATATCGAGGGTAAAATCCTTCCGATCAAGAGCGTGGGTGTACAGGGCGATGGACGTACCTATGCACAACCATTCTTGCTGACCACGAAGAATCTGACGTGGAAGCAATGTGAGAAATTCAGTACGGAGTTGGTGAACCGCTTCAAGGTGATCAACCGTGTGATCTGGCAGGTAGGAGCAGTCTCTGACGAGATGCCAAAGCTGATTGAACAATATGCAACGAAACATAATTTTGATGTATTGCGTAAGTTTGATAATATCTGTACGGAGTTCTTGCAAGAGAATAACCTCTACGAATCTATTTGGCAGATGCCAGTTGTGTCTGTTCCATTGACGGTAGCTGATAAACCATGCATTGTGATGCGTCCGGTGAATAGTTCAGAGGCAATGACTGCTAATTTTGCAGAGATTGATCAAAAACTGTTGGAAGGTCTGTGGGGTAGATTCGTGGCAGAAGGTGCTGGCTCTTTGTGGTATGATGTGACACATAAACCTCCAGGAACGATTGAGTGGGAGTAATCTTTTTACAGGATTTATAATAATCCCCATTGTCAAGTCGGATGAGGCTGACAATGGGGATCTTTTTATGATTACACTATACGATTATTCTTTGCGTAGTTTTGCAGCTGCTTCTACAAGGTTTTTAAGACTTGCAGTTGTCTCTTCTTCTCCGCGTGTCTTAAGTCCGCAATCAGGATTCACCCATACATTTTCTTTGCCAATCTTTGCTGTGATTTTGTGTAGCGTATCGACAATCTCTTCTACCGATGGAACACGAGGAGAGTGAATGTCATAAACACCTGGTCCTACTTGTGTGCGGAAATTTGTTTCTTTGATGGCATCCAGTAATTTGAGGTCAGAACGACTGGCTTCGAAGGTGATGACATCTGCATCCATGGCATCAATATCCCTGATAATGTCTTCAAACTCACTGTAACACATGTGAGTGTGGATTTGGGTGTCTGGTTTTACCTTGGCGTGTACCAGTCGGAAGGCAGGAATAGCCCAGTCAAGATATTCGCTATGCCAGTCGCTCTTGCGTAATGGAAGTTTTTCACGAAGAGCGGCTTCGTCAATTTGGATGATTTTGATACCATTTTTTTCGAGGTCGAGCACCTCGTCACGGATGGCAAGTCCGATCTGTTGCGTTTGCTCCTTCAGTGAAACATCTTCACGAGGGAAAGACCAGTTCAGAATGGTGACAGGACCTGTCAGCATTCCTTTAACAGGTTTGTTGGTTCTGCTTTGTGCATAGACAGACCATTCCACTGTGATTGGCGCACTGCGGTGAACATCTTCCCAAACAACTGGAGGCTTCACACAACGAGTTCCATAGCTCTGTACCCATGCGTTTTGTGTGAAGATGAATCCGTCAAGGTTGTTGCCGAAGTACTCCACCATGTCGTTGCGTTCAAATTCGCCATGAACCAACACATCGAGTCCGAGGTGTTCCTGTAATGCAATACACTCAGATATCTTCTTACGATTAAACTCTCTGTACTGCTCGATGGAGATGTTTCCTTTCTTATAGGCGGCTCTGTTAGAACGCACATCGGATGTTTGTGGAAATGAACCAATGGTGGTTGTAGGGTACAACGGTAGTTTGAAGACTTTTTTTTGAATTTTCTTCCGTTCATCACGTTCGGGTGAACGCTTGAAGTCTGCCTCGGAAAGCTTGTTTAAGGCTTGTTGAACGGCAGGATTCTTTTTGATTCGTTCCTCAGCAAAAAGAGCCTTGTTCTGCTCGATATTTGTTTTATCTTGACTCGCTATGTCGTTGAGTTCTTGAATTTTTTCTTCAGCGAATGCCAAATGTCTTTTGAAACAGTTAGGAAGAACATTTTCGGAATCCACTGTGTATGGGACATGTAATAATGAACAAGATGTGCTTATAATAATGTTTTGAGGGTCAACATACTTCTCGATTTCGTTCAATAAAGCGTTCTTTTTTCCGTATTCACTTCGCCAGATGTTTTTCCCGTTTACTATTCCAGCAAAGAGAAGTGTATCTTTTGGAAATCCTGACTTCAATAGTTCGATTGATTTCTTTCCCTCGATGAAGTCCAGTCCAATGCCATCGAAACGCAGTGCGGTTAGTTCTGCATATATGTCACGCACATCTCCAAAATAAGTTTGTAACAAAACCTTAAGACCTGCAGCATGAAGTTTCTCTATAAGACTTGCATAAATCTTCTTGAAGAGATTTTTTTCACGCTCGTTAATATCGAATACAAGTGCAGGTTCTGCGATGGATAACCATTTTGCTCCAGCTTCGTGAAGTTGTTTCGCAAGTTGAGCATAGGCTGTGATGGCCTCTTCCACAAAATCTTCTGCTTTTTTGACTCCAGTATAATTTGATAGATGAAGGAAGGTATAAATTCCTATCAAACTTGGTGTCGTCTGAATGCCAGCAGCTTTAGCTTCGTTGTATTCAAAGAGTGGCTTCGGATTGTTTGTGAGCTTGATTTGTGTTTGATCATCGATTGATGGCACGATGTAGTGATAATTGGTGTTGAACCATTTTTTCATCGGAAGAGCCTTCACGTCACCTTTTATGCCTTGGTATCCATGAGCTACGGCGAAGTATGTCTCCAAATCACTTATACCCAGTTTCCTGTATCTGTCAGGAATAACATTAAGAAGGAAGGCTGTATCAAGCAGATTGTCATAAAACGAGAAGTCGTTTGATGGTATGAATGAGATGCCAGCTTCTTGCTGCTTCTTCCACCCATATAAGCGTAGCTCTGAGGCTGTTTTTTTTAGTTCCTCTTCAGAGCTCTCTCCCTTAAAGAATTTTTCACTTGCGAATTTGAGTTCGCGATTTTTCCCGATTCGCGGGAATCCAATTACAGATGTCTTTTTTAATGTCATATATTTTTTCTGTTTTTAATTTTGTTTTTTGCAAAGTTCTATCTTTTTTTGCAATTGGGAAAATACTATTTTTTATACTTTGATGATAGATTTTTCCTATGATTAATAAAATAGAAGGATATGACTTTACAGCAGTTGAAGTATGTTGTTGCTGTGGCGGATACTCGTAACATAACAGAGGCAGCCAAGCGTGTTTTTATTTCTCAACCAAGTTTGACGGCATCTATACAAGAGCTTGAGAATGAGATGAATATTACTATTTTTAATCGTTCTAACAGAGGGGTGACGATAACCAATGAGGGCGATGAGTTCCTGTCGTATGCGAGGCAGGTGTTGGAACAGGCTTCATTGCTAGAAGACCGGTACAAAGGAGATGCGAGTGGAAACACGATTTTTTCAGTGAGTTGTCAGCATTATTCGTTTGCGGTAAATGCTTTTGTGGATGTCATTCGCAAATTTGGAGGTGACAGGTATGATTTCACGTTGCGTGAAACACAGACCAACGAGATTATCGATGATGTGGCGAAGATGAAAAGTGAGGTGGGGGTGCTCTATTTGAGTGGAAAAAATGAAAAGGTATTGAAAAAACTACTGAAAAAAAGTAATCTTGTTTTCGAGCCGTTGTTTAGTACTCCGCTTCATGTGTTCATGTCGGTTAAGAATCCTCTTGCACAAAAGGAGAGTGTTACATTGTCTGATTTGGCACCTTATCCGTATCTCACGTATGAACAGGGCGATTTTAACTCGTTTTATTTTGCGGAGGAGCCATTGAGTACCATTGATTTCGATTGTCCACGAAACATCAAGGTGCGTGACCGTGCCACTCTGTTTAATCTTCTGATAGGATTGAATGGATATACTATTTGCTCAGGTGTTATCAGTACTGTATTGAATGGAAAAAACATCATCGCCCGACCACTAGCTGTGAGTGATCAAATGACGGTCGGCGTTGTTACCCGCAAGGGCGTTCCTCTGTCTCGTTACGGTAAGGATTACATTGCTGCCATTCGAAAGCATTGCAGATGATGGAAGCATGTTTCTGATTCAGAGATGCTCTGCAATTTTTGTTGTTGATAGAGAGGAGCTATTGATAGTATTCTATTTTACGTAGTTCTATCCAATGTCTTGTTTTGAATGGATAGTCGTTAAAGACAGCAAACTGACTGATCTTATCAGTTTTATCCCAATCATTTTGCCAGTCGATCACCATCTGCCATGATTCAATGTCGGTAGCGGTAATATTAGTCTTGTCTTCTTTCTCTTGTCCCTCTTGCAGACATAATTTGCCTTTGTAGTAGGTCTCTCGACAAAGACGAACCGTCCAGTTCCCGTGGTTATCGCTGTCGATCGTGGTGAATGACCTGTAATAAAGGTAGGGGTCGCCATAGCTGATTCCGCTCATTTCATAAGAAGAGAACACGTCGTCTTTTGTTTTGCACATTACTTTATATCCGTAATCATCGCCACATACGGTATAGTATTTGACGAATCCATTTTCATCGTAAAAATATCGGCTGCCGATTTTCCCATCTCCACTTATGACGAGATCTCTGATTCGTTTGTTAGGATATCGCTTAATTACATAGCCTTTTTTGTCTTTCAATTTCCAGTTGTTATAGAATATGTTACCATCAATAAAACTACCGGATATGTCATAGTTTGTATGTTCTGTGTATTTATACGCTTGAGTGTTGAATGGCTCATAAGTCACTTCCCAAGAATCATCCTTCAACATTCTTTTTGAGACGTAAGGACGGAATACGGTGTGGGTGGATTTGACGTGTCCTCGAAGATAGTTCATTTTTAAATCGACAGAGTAGAACGCATCTTTCTCATCTGCAAGCAGGTCGGGATGATATCTTAGAATGTCAATTGTCGATGCATGACCTTTCGAGGAATCTCGTCTGAACCCAATTAATTTTGTTTGTAACCCATATAACGTAGTGTCATAGTAATATTGAATGACAGAATCGGATATGTTTATGATGGATAATGAGTCAGGATGAGAGTCTGAAAGAGAATCAACTTCTACTACATCATTGTTAGACTGTGTGTTTGTTTCATGACGGCAAGAAATCGACAGAATTATTGCTAATGCTGTGAATATGAATGTGTTTCGTAAGAAAAAAAATACCTTCATTTTATGATATGTTGTTTTATTGATAGAATAATCGTCTGAATAGTTTTCTAAGTGAATACAAAAATAAGAAAAAAAGTAATTTTTCCAAGGATATTGGATAGAATGTAGGCGGAGATTGATTCGTGAGTTTGTATAATATAAACATATTCATTATTTTTGCTTGTATCATTAATAGTGGAGTTCGTTGGATGTTTATGATGAATAAATTGTTGTTTAGAACTCAAATATATAGATAACGTTTTTTTACAAGGTAATAATAGAATGAAGAGAAAACTTATTCTTTGTTTTTCGTGCTTTTTAGGACTAAGTTCTTATGCACAGAGTGATCAGGTTGACATGCCATTGGGAATGCGTATAGCAACTTTGCGTTATGCTGAAGTGGGTATGCCTCAAGGAAACTTCTTGCCTGTTTGGCAAAGTGACAAATGTGGATTCTTGTCGTTGGAGGGTGAGGTTATTCTGCCACCTACGTATGATAAGGATAAATCCAATGTTAAATATCCTGCAGATTATCAATTCAGAAATGGCTTTATGAAGGTTCTGAAGAATGGGAAATATGGATTCATTAATTCGGAAGCTAAAGAGGTGATCTCTTGTAAATATGATGATGCACGCGATTTCTCTGAAGGAAGAGCTGCAGTTAAGATAGATGGATTGTGGGGCTTTATTGATGAGCAAGGAAAGGTTGTTGTTGAAGCAGGGTACAAAGAGGTCTATTCATATTCTTCAGGAATGGCGGCGGTCGTAAATGAACAGGATTCTGTAGGTTTTATAGATCAGTTCGGCTTGCTCACGATTCCTTTTTATTATGATAAAGTAGAGAACATAGCGTTTGTTGATACATTGTGTTCTGTTAGAAAATTAGGTACGGAATTTACTATCAATAAAGTGGGAGAGAAGGTGGATGTTACTCTCCCTAAAAAACGTGAGGCAGCTGTTCGTCAATATTCATCATCGAAATTGAATGTGACAGAAATGTATGAACAAGCGCCTGTTATCTTTGATGAGTTGAAGCCTTTCCAGAATGGATTTGCTGTTGTTATGCAGAAGAATCAGGCAGGAGGGAAAATGTATGGCATCTTGTCATCCAAAGGAGAGATGATTGTTCCTTGTGAATACGATCAAATAGAGGGTCCTTATTCGTCTGTTGTACAATATTTTATTGTTGAGCGGAATGGTGCATTGGGTGCTATAAGAACAGATGGTAGCAGTTTCCTTCCTTGCGAATATGAGAAAGTGTTCCCTAACGGTACACAATTGATTATGGTTCAGAAGAATGGATTGAAGGGATTCGTTGATAAAAAAGGAGCCGTTGTTGTCCCATGCCAATACGAAAATGCTGCGGAATTTAATGCTTCTGTTACGGGTGTAGCCGTGCAGAAAAAAGATAAGACAGTATGGAATTTCATCAATCAAAAGGGTGAAGTGGTGGCAACGCCAGAGTATGAAGAGATATTGCCTTTCTGTAATGGCGTGTGTCCTGTGAAGAAAAAAGGGAAATGGGGCTTTGTGGATGAACAGATGAAACCGTTCTCGTCATTTAAATATGATTATTCATTTTCAGATGTTAGAGAGAAATGGTCTTATCAGTGGTCTAAGTCTGATTTGATTCCAGTCTCAAAAGAGGGAAAGTTTGGCTATATAAATAAAATGGGCAAGGAGGTTATCCCATGTCAGTTCGAAGATGCTTTGGCCTTTACGAACAGTGGATTGGCCCGTGTGCAAAAAGGTGGAAAATATGGCTTCATAAATGAAAAAGGAGTGGTGGTGATTCCTTGTCAATATGAAAAGGCAACCTCTTTTAGAAAAGATTTCGCCGTTGTGACAAAATCAGGTGTGAAATATACATTGGACAAAAATGGAGTAGAGAGGCGAAATGAGAATGTCACGGAAGAAACGGAAGTTCTTTGTCAGATACAAGTTGTAGAAAAGAATGGATTGTACGGCATCAAATCGGACGATGGAAAGATGTTGACTGCATGTGTGTTTGACCAGATAGAGACTTTTGAGGCAGGTTATGCTCCAGTTAAGATTGTCAATCGTTGGGGTGTGATTGATTGTACGGGTAAGATTGTCGTTCCTTGTTTGTATGATGATGTGAAATACAATGGAGAAGGATTGTTTTCCGTGAAAGTGGCAGGGAAACGAGGTGTGATAAATGCTAAAGGACAATCCTTGCTGAAAGGTGATACGAAAATGGTGAAATGGATGTCGTTGAAAGAAAAGAATATTTCAGTGGCACCGAGTCAAGAAAAGTAAGATATTGCTTATCTAGTTGTGTTAGAAAGAAGGCTCTTCCCAATAAAAAGAAATTGTCGCATATAATTTGTTGAGATAGAATAAAATTTTATTTTTGCGTTCTAATTTTAGTTAGGAAGATTTGAAGTTTTAAATTTATTAGTTTGAAGAATTATGGCAGAAGTTAAAGAATATTTCAAAGCGGCAGAAGATAAGATGTCGCAAGCAATATCTCATTTGGACGATTCATTAGCACATATTCGTGCAGGCAAGGCGAATGTGCGCATCTTGGATCCAGTTCGTGTTGATTATTATGGAAGTATCGTGCCTTTGTCGAATGTGGCAACCATCACGACACCTGATGCACGTACAATCAGTATTCAGCCATGGGAAAAGAAGATGATTTCTGAAATAGAAAAAGCAATCATGAATTCTGAGGTTGGAATTACACCTGAGAATAATGGAGAGATCATCCGTTTGTCTATTCCTCCTTTGACAGAGGAACGTCGTAAGACATTGGTGAAACAAGCCAGAAACGAAGGTGAGGATGCTAAGGTGAGTGTACGTAATGCTCGTCGCGATGCAATTGATGGATTGAAAAAGGAGATAAAGAATGGCTTGTCAGAGGATTCTGAAAAAGATGCTGAAGGAGAAGTTCAGAAGATTCATGATCGTTATATCAAGAAGATAGAAGAACTCTTGGAGGCAAAGGAAAAAGAAATAATGACAGTCTAATTTTTCCAGATGATTGGTCTGATAGTAAGAAATACGGGAAGTAGTTATTTGGTGAGAACAGCGGACAATACGTTCGTTGAATGTAGAGTGAAAGGTAATTTCCGTATTAAAGGCATAAAGAGTACGAACCCGGTTGCTGTTGGCGATCGGGTTTCTTTTGAGGTGATGACGGATGGTATAGGGTGGATAACAGACATTGAAGAACGGAAAAATTATATCATACGACGACCTGCAAACTTGTCAAAACAGCTTCATATCATTGCATCTAATGTAGATCAGCTGATGCTGATTGTGACTGTCAATCATCCTGAGACATCAACAGTATTTATTGATAGAGTCTTGGCCACAGCTGAGGCGTATCAGGTGCCAGCCACGGTTGTGATCAATAAAATTGATTTATATACAGCAGAGGAGTTGGATTATATGAAGGCTCTTACTGTGTTATATGAGTCGATTGGATATGAGGTGGTGAGTATCTCTGCAAAGAGAGGAACGAATGTGGACAAGCTGTTGTCAATGTTGAAGGGAAAAACGACATTGTTGTCGGGTAATTCAGGTGTTGGAAAATCATCTATCATAAATATTCTGTCAGCAGGCGAAGTGGCTAAGACAGGAAATATATCTGACGTGCATAACAAAGGAATGCATACGACGACTTTTTCTGAGATGTATGAGATCGATGCGGATAGTTATTTGATAGATACGCCAGGCATAAAGGGGTTTGGTACAATTGATTTTCAAAAGGAGGAAGTGGGACATTTTTTCCCTGAGATATTCAACTATTCGAAGGATTGCAAGTTTGGTAATTGCACACATATTCATGAACCAGGATGTGCTGTGCGGAAAGCGTTGGAAGAACACTTGATAAGTGAGTCCAGATATACCAGTTATTTAAGTATATTAGAAGATTGTGAAGAAAGTAAGTATCGATAAGCCGTGCAAATCACATTTGATAATTTTCGAAATATAAAGTATCTATTCTCTTTGGTGGCAGTCTGTATTGTTGCTCTGTCGGTTTATTTCACCAATAAACTAGCAGACGATATGGCGGCAGAGGAACATCAGAGAATTGAATTGTGGGCTGAAGCTACGCGTCTGTTAGTCACCGATGTGTCTGGCTCCGATTTCTCTTTTATTTTGAAGGTGATCGAGGAGAACCATTCCATTCCCGTGATGATTGCAGATGCAGATGATGATGTGATATCGTATCGAAATATTATTATAGACACGCAAGATACTGTCTCTTTTCTGAAGGATAAATTAAAAGAACTGAAAAACGGACATGAACCGATTGTGATGAAGCTGGATGAGGATTTTTATCAGTATTTGTATTATGATGATTCTATCTTGCTAAAGAAACTGGCGTTTTACCCTTATGTGCAGGGCGGTATTATTGTTGTTTTCTTCTGCGTACTTTTTTTCTTCTTTGCAAGTGCTAAGAAGTCAGAGCAGAACCGCTTGTGGGTGGGATTGTCGAAGGAGACGGCGCATCAGCTGGGAACTCCTATTTCTTCGTTGATGGCATGGATGGAGTTGATTAAAGAGGGTACTGTCGTGGACGATATGATTCCTGAGATGGAAAAAGATGTGAACAGATTGCAGGTGATAGCGGAGCGGTTCTCTAAGATTGGGTCCGTGCCGGAATTGACTCCTGTGTGTTTGAAAGATGTAGTGGACTCAACACTGACATATATGCAGAAACGGACATCCAGCAAAATCATTATATCCTCTGTTTATGCTGATGCGGACGACCCGTTGTATGTGATGATGAATGCTCCTCTTTTCGCTTGGGTGTTGGAAAACTTATGTAAAAATGCAATCGATGCTATTGCTAAGGAGGGACGAATAACTGTATATGTGACGAGAGAGAATAATGATACGGTATGCGTTGATGTTCAGGATACAGGAAGAGGAATTCCTAAGTCAAAATTTAAAACGGTCTTTAATCCAGGTTTCACAACGAAGAAAAGAGGATGGGGATTAGGTCTCTCACTGGTGAAACGCATTGTTGAAGAGTATCATCATGGGAAAATTTTCGTGAAACAATCAGAAGTAGGGAAGGGTACTACGTTTAGAATCTTGTTGCATGGAAAATGATGATGAGTTATTGCACCCCTATTATAGATGATTGTTGTGCGCGGAAAGAAATAGAGACTAAATGAACGAAAACTACAGGGCAATTTGAATGAAAAAGAAGGAATATCGTTCTAGTACTGTGTGTTAATAAATTGAAATATAGTTAATTAGGTTGTTTTTTTGATATTTTTTATAAAAAATGCCTGCTGAAAGGGATTTTGTATTGGTAAATTTTGTAATTTTGCGGAGTTTTTGGAGACCATGCAGATGGATAAGGCGGAAACATATATAATACCATTAAAGGATTTGTCTTTAGGGAATCATGAATATGATTTTTTGTTAGAAGATGAGTTTTTTGAGAGAATAGATGCTCCTGAGGTAAAGAAGGGGAGTGTGGAAGTGAATGTTTCATTGAAGAAGACATCTCATTCATTTGAAATAAGCTTTTATTCAAAAGGTTTTGTGTATGTCCCTTGTGATCGTTGCTTGGAAGATATGAAGCAAGAGATTGAGACAGGGAATCAGTTGGTCGTCAAATTTGGTGATGCGTATGAGGAGGTGGATGAAACATTGATTGTTGTTCCAGAGTATCCTGGAGAAATAGATCTCTCATGGTATATGTATGAGTTTATTGCGTTAGATATACCAATGAGACACGTTCATCCGGAGGGGGAATGCTCGGAAGAGATGGCTTCGAAATTGAGGGGCTATTTACGAGAAGAACGAGCCGAGAATGATGAGGAGAATGTGAGTGGAGAGATAGATCCTCGGTGGAGTGGACTTCAGAAACTTTTGGAAGACCAAGGAAACAACTAATAAAAATAGATAATAACTAATTTAAAAATAAAAACAAAATGGCACATCCTAAGCGAAGACAAGGAAAATCAAGAGGAGCTAAGAGAAGAACTCATTATAAGGCAGAGGCTCCTACATTGGCAGTATGCCCTAATTGTGGTGCATTGTATTTGTATCACCGTGTATGTGGTGAATGTGGTTATTACCGTGGAATGGTGGCAATAAAGAAAGAAGAAGCTGCTGTTTAATTTTTCCTAGGTAACAACAAAAAGATAAGAGGAGAATCTTCGGGTTTTCCTCATTTCTTGTTTTATATCTAATCTGATTTTTAGCAAAGGTTGTGTATGACGCGATTATATCTTGTAAGGCACGGTCAAACTTTTTTTAATGTTGAGCGACGTATTCAAGGGCAGATGGAGTCTGATCTGACTCAAGAAGGGGAGTTGCAAGCGGTTGCACTTCGAAAAAAACTGTCGGATATATCCTTTTCTGCCTTATATGTTAGTCCGTTGCGTCGTACGCGTTGTACCGCAGAGTTGTTGACGCAAGGCTTTGGATTGACGCCTATCTATTCGGATGCATTGAAAGAGGTTCTGATGGGTGATTGGCAAGGAGTACTAGTGTCTGATCTCGAAAAAAACTATGCGGAAGAATTGGATGTGTTCTGGCATCATCCAGAACAATTCTCGCGACCCACATGTGAAACATATCTACAGGTTCGAAATCGTGCAGCAGCTTTGATGGAGGAGATCGTCCAAAAACATGTGGGGCAGAATGTGTTGATTGTCACGCATGGAGCTTTGCTGAAAACGCTTTATACCTACTTCAAATATCAACCTATTCATGATGTGGCAAATGCCCCTCACCCGCACTCCACAGGACTGTGTGTGGTGGAGAAAAGAGATGGCGTATGGGCTGTGTTGGATTGGGATAATGTGGATCATTTGAATGAATGATGTTTGCGGTTACATGCATAAAACCAACCTTTCCCATACATTGTCGTCTTCCAATGGCAGTTCATTGGAAGTGATAGACGTTATATATATACTAAGAGTCGCTTCGCGAGAAATCACACAAGTCTATTCAAATCATACAAATCTCTATTACAACAATTTCTTGTTATCTTCTGCTGTCAAGTCCATAAACATATTTGTGAGATTTGTAACGATTTGTAAGATTTTTGTCCGAAGGACACTCCTTTATGTGCACTAAATTGAGATATGTATTATTTGTGTCTGCTAAAACTTTATATTGCGAAACAATTGACTTTATATATATTTGTGAAAATATTAACAAAAAAGATTGTAACATGAAACAGTTGATTTTCTTGTGTGCCACAATGGCGCTATTCCTATTTGGCAGCTGTTCTTCTGAAAAGGAACAAGCCGTAAACGAAACAAAGTCTCCATCCTTTGATGAGGTTCTCCTGTCGCGTAGAAGCATACGCAACTATGACGCATCAAAGAAAATCACGGAAGCAGAGGTGCGTGAATTGCTTAAAGCCACTCAAGAGGCTCCTTCTTGGGCTAATTAGCAACCGACGAAGTACTACGTAGCCATCAGTCAAGATAAACTGGAGGCTGTACAAGAGATGGTTGGAGAGAAAAACAAATCCAGAATCGCCAATGCACCCGTCCTTATCCTTTCTACTTTCGAAAGAGGAAAATCAGGTTTCTTCCAAGGTAATCAAACCAACGAGATCGGCGACGGATGGGGTGCCTACGACAACGGTCTCAGCAACTGCTACCTCATCTTGAAAGCATGTGCTATGGGCTTCGATTCGCTCATCATGGGAATGCGTGATTCGGAACAACTCCGCCAATTATTCGGTGTGCCTGAAAACGAGACCATCATGGCTGTCATCGCCTTGGGCTATAGAGCGGAAGAGCCTACGTATCCAAACAGAAGAGACTTGGATGAAATAGTAAAATTCTTTTAAGCATATACCCATACAAAAGTACAGCGGCATCGCCCTCCATTTGAGGTCGATGTCGTTATTTACATAAAAACAAGTTGGAAACGATCTAATCGTTTGTCATTTACAATATTTATTGCTTACTTTGAATATTGTTAGTTAAACACGTATAAATTCAAAACAGCGAGATGAGAAGAAAACTAAGTTTTTTGGTGATGGCGGCCGCACTCTGTATCACGTCCTGCAACACAACTAAGAGTAACGACCTTTCTAAGGCAAGTTACGGTAACAACAACGAAATTAAAAATAAAGATATGTGTACTATTTATGATTTTAAAGCGCCCATGAGCAATGGTGAAGAATTAGATTTTTCACAGTTCAAAGGGAAAGTCCTGTTGATCGTCAATACGGCAAGCAAATGTGGCTTCACACCTCAATTCGCAGGGTTGGAAAAACTACATGAACAATATAAAGATAAAGGCCTTGTGGTTATCGGGTTCCCATGCAACCAGTTTGCTGAGCAAGATCCAGGTTCGGATGCTGAGATTGCCTCATTCTGCCAGATAAACTATGGCGTGACTTTCCAGATAATGAAGAAATCCGATGTGAATGGACCTAACGCTAATCCTATCTTCACCTATCTAAAGAGCAAGGCAGGCTTCGCCGGGTTCAACAAAGACCACAAATTGGGGAAGATAATGGTCAAAATGCAGACTAAGAACGACCCTAATTACGCCGAGAATCCTGACATCAAGTGGAATTTCACCAAATTCTTAATTTCAAAAGATGGCAGTCAGATTATACGTTTCGAGCCCACGACAGAGCCGGAAGAACTTGCCGAAGTGATCGAAAAATTATTGTAATCTAAATACGTCACGATGCTTTACGTAATCGCCATTGTAAATCTATTGATTGGCATCATTACTTTTGCCTATCTTTTTGCTGAGCCAAAACCTGTGGCTGATTACCTCTATGCGGCCATACTAGGTTCTATTGTTTTAAACATCTTGTCTTTTGTTCTGCTTTGGAAAGGCTGGAAAAACTATTCGCGTAATAAAAAAATCATCGCAATACTCCTCTTATTGCTTGGCGATTTTGAATTGTGGCTTCCAATTCTCACCACACCGCATCTTATGGATTTGTTATGGCATTAACCCCTGTTTTGTGAACGGTGTGTGTGACGGGAACCCAGAAGGGGTGAAACAAAATGGTACCATCATAATGAATGTGTCGTCTCTTCGATGCTTTTAATTGTCATCCAATGCCCCATTATACAGGGGTTGTCCCCCCTGCCTGTAATATGTCGTCCCTCTGGGACTTGCGAAGGTGAGTCGTTTAATTAATTATCTAAACTTTGGACTATTTTTCTTTACGATACTTGACCGTTTTTTTTCGCTTATTGAAATATGCCAAATCATTGAGTTAATTTAGGTTTCATACCTTACCACCATTGATATCGAATTCACTTCATATAATTATGGTTGTTCCCATCGGGAAAGTGTAGTGAAATAACTCGTTACCCGACGTGTGAAGCATTTGTGCCACGAGATTTTCGTAAACATACTATTTTGTTTTCAACGCGAAAATATACACTTTCCGCAAAATGTTATGTTGAATGGAATTTTTTACTTCTTATATCCCTCTTAATTTATTAACTTTGTATTTCATTTCGAAGTTATGTCTAACAGTGATGAAATAATAATAAAGAATGCGCATGTCCACAACCTAAAAGGGGTGGATGTGACGATTCCTCGTAATCGGTTGGTGGTAATTACAGGGCTGTCAGGTTCTGGTAAGTCTTCGTTAGCTTTTGATACGCTTTATGCGGAAGGCCAGCGTAGGTATGTGGAGAGCCTTTCAGCGTATGCTCGTCAGTTCTTAGGAAGAATGAGTAAACCTGAAGTGGATTTTATAAAGGGAATACCTCCAGCTATCGCCATCCAACAAAAGGTGAATACGAGAAATCCTCGTTCCACGGTGGGTACCTCAACAGAAATCTATGAATATCTAAAATTACTTTTTGCTCGAATCGGAAAGACCTATTCTCCTATATCGGGTGTGGAGGTGAAGAAACATCAATTGAGTGATGTGACCGATTTCATCTTTTCTTTTCCTGAAGGTACCAAGGGTATTCTTCTGGCTCCTTTTGTGTTGTCATCAGGTAGAACGATGACGGAGCAATTGTCAATCTTCCAAAAACAAGGATATAGTAGAATTGAGGTCGATGGCGAAATCATGAAGATTGAGGAAGCTATCACTTCTGATATATCTTCAACGACTCAGGTGCTTCTTGTGATAGACCGTTTCGTGGTGAGAGATGATCGTGATACCCGAAATCGTTTGGGTGACTCTATTCAAACTGCTTTTGCAGAGGCCGATGATGTGTGTCTTGTGAGAATGTACCCTTCCGAGAAACCGGTTGTGTTGCAACAATTCTCGAAGAAGTTTGAGGCGGATGGTATGGTGTTTGAAGAACCTTCTGACCTGATGTTTAGTTTTAATACTCCATACGGTGCCTGTCCTACTTGCGAGGGCTTTGGAAAAATCATGGGCATTGATGAAGATCTTGTTATTCCAGATAAGACTCGTTCGGTTTATGATGGTGCCGTGGTGTGTTGGAGGGGTGAAAAGATGTCAGAGTGGCTTCAATATTTTATCATGAATGCCTCTTCTGTAAAATTCCCTATCCATAAACCTTATATGGAGCTTACTGAAGCGGAAAAATCCTTGTTGTGGCATGGCAATGGACGTATTCAGGGAATAGATTCGTTCTTTGACTTTGTACGTGAAAATCAATATAAAATACAATATCGTGTCATGTTGGCACGCTATCGCGGGAAAACGACCTGTCCGGATTGTAAAGGTAGCCGATTGCGTAAGGAGGCTAGCTATGTGCGTGTGGGTGGTCGTTCCATCACAGAATTGGTCTCTATCCCGGTAACTTCTTTGGTGCCTTTCTTCGATACGTTGGAGTTGACAGAACAAGAGGAGATGACCTCTAAACGTTTGTTGTTGGAGATACGGAACAGACTGCGGATCCTGAAGGATGTCGGATTGGGTTATCTCACCTTGGACCGTTTGTCTAATTCGCTGTCGGGTGGTGAAAGTCAACGCATTAATCTGGTCACCTCATTGGGTAGTAGCCTGGTGGGTTCATTGTATGTCTTGGATGAACCTAGTATTGGATTACATCCGAGGGATACACACCTGCTTATTGATGTGTTGCGTAAATTGCAGAAGATAGGTAATACGGTTGTCGTGGTGGAACATGAGGAGGCGTTTATGCGTGCGGCCGATTATTTGGTGGATATAGGACCTGATGCTGGAAGGTTGGGCGGACAGGTGGTCTTCCAAGGCCCTGTCACAAAAGAATTGCTTGAGGATAAAGAATTGTGTAAAAAAAGTTACACATTGAAATATCTGAATGGAACTGAAAAGATTGACATGCCACTATATAGGAGGAAGTGGAGCAACTTTATTGAGGTGACAGGTGTTTGCCATAATAACCTGAAGGGAATTGATGTGAAGTTCCCTCTGAATGTGATGACGGTGGTGACAGGTGTGAGTGGCTCTGGGAAATCTTCTCTCGTCTATGATGTGTTTTATAATGCATTGAAAAGAGAATATGATGAGAATGCGGAAAAACCAGGTTCTTTCCGAGAAATAAAAGGTAGTATAAATCTTTTGAAAGGGGTCGAGTTCGTTGACCAGAATCCTATTGGAAAATCCTCTCGATCCAACCCTGTAACCTACATTAAGGCTTACGATGATATTCGTAAATTATTTGCCGAACAACCTTTGGCTAAACAGATGGGTTATACCGCCGCTTATTTCTCTTTTAATGTGGAAGGCGGACGATGCGAAGAGTGTCAAGGTGAGGGTACTATTACCGTTGAGATGCAGTTTATGGCTGATTTGGTGTTGCCATGTGAGGCTTGCCATGGAAAACGGTTTAAATCGGATATCCTTGAAGTCATGTATAGGGGAAAGTCTATATATGATGTCTTGGAGATGACGGTTAATCAGGCTGTGGAGTTCTTCTCGGAGGCAACCTCTTCGTTGGAAAAGAAAATTGTGAAACGATTGAAAACATTACAAGACGTTGGTCTCGGATATGTGAAGTTAGGTCAGTCTTCTGATACGTTGTCGGGAGGTGAGAGTCAGCGTGTGAAGTTGGCGGCTATTCTGGGTACAGAAAAACCGGAACCTACGCTGTTCATCTTTGACGAACCAACTACAGGACTTCATTTCCATGATGTGAAGACCCTGTTGAAAGCTTTCAATGCGTTGATTGCCAATGGACATACCGTGGTGATTGTCGAACATGATTTGGATGTTGTTAAATCAGCTGATTATGTGATTGATATTGGACCTGAAGGAGGTGAGGCTGGGGGAAAACTGGTATTTGCAGGAACGCCTGAGGAGCTGATGCAGTGTGAAGAATCCTATACAGGTAGGTTTTTGCGAAAACTGATGGAAGAGAGATATTCTGAAAAGACTAATCATAAGGAGGAATAGTGATGAATATAAATGAAAACAGAAAACCGAACAATCTGTTCGAGTTTAAGGATGACATAAAAGAAGCGGTGAAGATTATGCGTGCAGGTGGTATAATCCTATATCCTACGGATACAATCTGGGGATTGGGGTGTGATGCTACAAATGAAGCAGCTGTAAAAAAAATATACGAATTGAAAAAACGATCAGATAGCAAAGCTCTTTTGGTCTTGACGGATCATGTGGCGAAGGTGGAACGTCTTGTAGATGAGATGCCAGAGGTGGCATACGACTTGATTGATCTGAGTGAGAAGCCATTGACTATCATCTATTCGGGAGCTAAGAATCTAGCATCAAATTTGTTGGCGGAGGATGGTAGCGTGGGAATCCGTGTTACGAAGGAGCCTTTTTCGAAGGCTTTGTGTGAAACCTTCAGACTGCCTATTGTATCAACCTCTGCTAATATAAGTGGGGAACCTGCGGCAAAGAATTTCTCGGAGATCTCTCAGGAGATAAAGAATGGTGTTGATTATATCGTCAAATACCGTCAGAAGGATTTCTCAAAAGCTGCTCCTTCTTCTATTATCAAGCTCGGCAAGGGCGGTGAGGTATCTATAATTCGTGAATAATCAAGTCTTGGATAGACTATGGAGTGTTTGACACAAAAAAAAATAAGACAACGTCTGAAATATATTATTTTAGATCTGTTCTCCGTGTTATTTGCATGGGCACTTTTCTTTGTGTTTAGACGGTTGGAGATAGAGTCCACCTTTATACATCAGATTCAGATATTTTCTCCAATCTATAACTTTGAAAAAATTTTGTTGGGAATACCTCTCTATTGGTTGTTTGTGTTTTGGCTATCGGGTTATTATAACCAGCCATTGCGAAAATCCAGGGTGGAGGAGCTGTGGCAAACATTTGTAAGCGTTCTGTCTGGTTGTCTGGGGTTGTTCTTTATCCTATTGTTGAATGACCCTGTTGTGAACTATACTGACTACTATCGATCGTTTATTGTCTTGTTCCTAATTTATTTTGTGGTGATTTATTTGGCTCGCTATACATTGACTCGCATTGTGACGTATAATATTCATCATCGAGTATGGGGATTCAACACTCTGATTGTAGGGTGTGGAGAAAAGGCGATGAATTTGTATCAGGAGTTTCAGAATATGAAGAATTCCACGGGAGAGATCGTGCGAGGCTTTGTCTCCATAGATTCGGAGCCTTCGCATGTGCCTGCAGCGTTGATACTGGGCTCAGAACGTGATCTGGATACGATTATTGATGAATATAAAATAGAGGAAGTTATCGTGGCGACAGACAGTGATGAGATGAAGGATTTCTACGAGGTGGTCAATCGTTTGGTAGGCAAGGATGTGGAACTGAAAATCATCCCTAAGTTATATGACTTCTTGGTGGGGGGCGTGCGTGTGACGTCCATCTATGGGGCTCTTTTGGTCGATTTGTTTGATGTCCGCCTGTCTGAGTCGGGTAAGAATGTTAAACGGTTGATGGATATCACGGTTTCGGCAGTGGCTATAGTCATTCTTTCTCCATTGCTTTTATTGGTTTCTTTATTGGTGAAGATTACGTCGGAGGGACCTGTCATCTATAAACAGGAACGTGTGGGCTTGAAGGGGAAACTGTTCAATATCTATAAGTTCCGCACAATGGAACATAATTCGGAAGGGGATGTGCCACAACTGTCATCTGTCAATGATAAACGAATCACCAAAGTGGGTCATGTCTTGCGGAAATATAGGATTGATGAGATTCCGCAGTTTTTCAATGTTTTGAAGGGTGATATGTCGTTGGTGGGACCACGTCCCGAACGCCCTTATTACGAGCGTCAGATAATTGAAAAGGTGCCTTACTTCAAGGTGATTCATAAAGTGCGTCCAGGTATCACCTCATGGGGAATGGTGATGTATGGATATGCCGATACGGTGGATAAGATGATAGAACGATTGAAGTATGATATCATCTATTTGGAAAATATATCCGTGACAGTGGATGTGAAGATTTTGATCTATACCATTCGGACGGTTTTGACGGGAAAGGGAATATGATGAAGAATGAATCTTCGTGGGACTGTTTATCGACCCTGTCCGAAACAAGTTTGTCATCTATTGGGGAATGTTTGCATGTGTGGACATCTTACGCTTTGTGGTTTTTCACATATTGAGAAGGTGTGACACCAAACTTCTCCGAGAAGCAGTTACTGAAATATTTTGGATCGGAGAATCCTACCATATAGGCAACTTCAGAGATGTTTTGTTTACTCTGTTTTAGTATTTGTGCAGCATGTTCCAAACGTATTGCTTTGATGTATTCAGAAGGCGAACATCCTGTTATCGCTTTCATCTTCCTGAAAAGTTGAACTCGACTAATAGCTGTTTCTGATGCCAAGAATTCAACAGAGAGATTGGAGGTGCTGATATTCTCTTTTATGATATTATTGATTTTGGCGATAAAGGTATCGTCTATGCTTTCAGGAATCTCCATGTCTGGCATCCTTAAAATATGATTTCTGATGTGGTCTCTTTGTAAGTCTTTGTTTTTCAGTAATGTAGCTATCTTTGCTTTTAGTATTTCAGCATTGAATGGTTTTGTTATGTAATCGTCAGCTCCGATGTTGAGGCCTTGAACTTGGTCGTCAACAGTGTCCTCGGACGTGAGTAATATGACAGGGATATGTTGTATCAGTGCATCCTCTTTGATGCAGTGACACAACTCTCGTCCATCCATTTTTGGCATGACAATGTCGGAGATGATCAGGTCGGGTATTTCCTTACGTGCAATCTGCAAAGCATCCTCTCCATTGGTGGAGGTGATGACATGATAGTGGGGTTTCAACAGATTATATTCATAGCTGAGAATTTCTTCACTGTCATCTACGATGAGAAGTGTACGTTTATTCTCTTCGTTCGAACTGCTTGTGTCACTCTCTATGAGTGTGTAGCTTGTCTCCTTCAGCGTTTGCCTTTCTGTGCCTTGTGGCAATAGGATAGATATGGTGGTTCCAACCCCTTTTTCACTCTCGATGATGAATTGTCCTTGGTTGTATGCGATGAACTCCTGACAAATCTTGAGACCCAATCCAGAACCTTTTTCATTCTTGGTTCCAAAGGTGGTGGTCGTCGTGTTTTTGTCGAATAGTTTCATGCGTTGCTCCTCTGTCATGCCCACGCCATCGTCTTGTATGCTCCATTTGATTTGGTCTCCTTCATCTTGAATGCTGATGTGTATGTGACCATTCTCGCGGGTGAACTTGATGGCATTGTTTAGCAGGTTTCGACAGACGGTGCTAATCATACGTTGATCCACGAAAGCAGATTTCTCTGATTGGTTGGTGAAGGTCAGCTGTATGTTTTTCTCTTCGATCAATCCTTGTAACAATGTGATGCACTCTTTGCTTAGTGCATCCAAGAAGACATCTTTGGGAGTGTATAGAATGTTTTGATTCTGTATGCGTGCCCAATCCAACAAGTTCTCCATCTGCGTCTGTAAGTTTTTGGCAGATTTACATACTTGTTTGATCTTGCTGTTATCCTCTTCTTCGCTCATTAATGACAGGTTTCCGACAATTGCAGTGAGTGGGTTTCTTAGATCGTGAGCGATGACAGAAAGAATCTTATTCTTGGTGTCGAGTGATTCGTCCAATCGTTTGTTTTGAATCTCAAGGTTCTCTTTTTGGTCTTGAATCTCCAAGTTTTTTTGTTGCAGTTCTTCTGTTCGTTGAGCCACTAAGTTTTCAAGTTCTACTTGTTTCTTCTTTAGATCTCGTGATCGAATATAAAGTATTAAGTAGAAGATGATAAGAAAAGCAAGTACGCAAGAGAGTTTAAACCACCATGTCTTCCACCAAGGAGGAAGAATGATGATTGTGAGGGATTTGGACAGTATGTCTTTGCTTGAATCGATATTGATTGCTTTTGCGAGGAAGGTATATGTGCCTGGCGACAAGTTGGTGAAATAAGCTTGTCTGCTTTTTCCCGTGCTTGTCCATTCGTTTTGAAATCCTTTCATTTGATAGGCATAGTTTATCAGATCTGCATTTTTATAATCAATACAGAAAAAATCGATGCTGATAGAATTCTCGTCGTGATTGAGGATGATTGTGTCCGTGTAGGCTAAGGTCTTTGTCAGTACATTCGATTCGCCGACAATTTGTTTCTTGCCCCAGACAAATAGATTGTTTAAGAATAGATGTGGATCATCTGGAGTAAAGTTCAGTTCATTTGGATTAAATACGAGGTATCCATTGTTGGAACCTACGTAAATCATATCTTCTGAACGATAGATAGCATTAGGGGTGAAGGGGTTTCCGTTTAAGTCATTTCTTAAATTGAAATGATGCGTGGTGCCCGTTTCTCTATTTAAACGAATGATCTCTTCAATGGAGATTATCCAGAGATTGTGTTCTTTGTCCTCGCAAATTGAATTTAGATTAGGCGGAAGGTTATATTGATTGCTCAGATTGATGAATGAACTGTCCGCTTCGTTGAATTGAATCAATCCGTTGTTTGCTGTGATAAATAAGATTTCCTTGTTGGAAGTCTCGATGGACATCTTCACTTCGTTTTGTAAGTTCTCATTGGATTTTTTATTGATGGATAATCGTTTGCATGAAAAGCCATCATATAGCATGATACCTTCACTCGAACAAGCCCAAAGTCTGCCTTTGTGATCTTTCATTAGGTGATTGACCCATTGAGGATTACGGCGTGAAAAGATGAGCTCGTTGCAATTGTATTTATTGTCAATATGGTCGTTTTGAGTGTTGATCCTGCATATACCACCGCCGTCTGTAGAGACCCATACATAAGGACCGTCTATCAGGATTGATCGAAGGAGGTTGCTGGTTATGGAGTTCGAATCGTTTGCTATGTGTTCATAGGTTTTGTATTTGCCTGTTTTTATGTCATAACGAACAACACCGACCTGGTTGTATCCCCATGTGGAGATCCAAAACTCATCAGGAAGTGTTCCTTTCTTTATGTCCAGTATGATTTTCCCGAATTTATCAACGGGAGAAAATTTATTTGTCTCTTTGTCGTATATGTTCAATCCTCCGCCATCTGTTCCGATAAGAACTTTCTCTTGATTGTCGGAGAAACAGGTGACTGCATTGTGGGACAGACTTCCTGGTTTGTCGCTTCGTTGAAACAATTCGAATGTGTTGATGTCTCTATTGCATTGATAGATCCAATAGTGGTGTGTGCCTGCCCAGATATCATTCTTGCTATCTTCCATGATGCAGCCGATTGTCAGTTGCTCGACACCTGTAGGATATTTAAAGTGGGGGACATGAAAATCTTTTGTGTCTAAGTTATATTCAACAAGTTGTCCATTCACGGAACCTATCCAAATGTTTCTTTGGGAATCTTCATAAAGAGACAATACGTAGTCACTGTAGAATATGGATGGCATGTTGGCCGATGAATAGGTCTTGACGGATTGATCAGTAGGATTGTAAATGACCAGTCCGAGGTCGCGTGTCCCTATGTATAAATTTCCGTCGGATGCAGGTAGAATCACCTTGACATGTAACTCTATTGGATTGTTGCCGATATGAGGAATAATTGCTTTTATCTCGCCTGTTTTCTTGTCGAACAGATGCAATCCATTTGATAATGAACCTAGCCAGATTTTGTCTTTGTCCAGATGCATGCATACTCCATTGATATAAGGATAAATCTGAATTTGTGACCCGTTGGATGAGACTTTCACTAGTTCACGAAATGTTTGTATCCAGAAGTATCCCTCTTCATCTTCCTGTATGCTGACGATGTTGTTGCTCGAAAGGTCGGATAGGGGGATTTCGGTGAAGTTGTCGTATTCATAATTGTAGATGGCGACGCCATTGTCTGTTCCCACCCAAAGTCTTTTATGTGAGTCTTGAAGAAGTTTCCGACAATTGTTGTTGGGTAGCGAGTTGGAAGATCTTTCGTTTTGTAGATATTGTTCGTAGTCGTATCCGTTGAATTTTATGAGTCCATTTTCTGTTGCAATCCATAGAAATCCATAGGAATCCTCTACCATGCCGTTTATATTGCTGTACGGAATATAGGACTGAGACTGATAGATAGAAAATCGTGGTGCACCTGCATAGATATATAAGTTGCACAATATGAATGTTATGTATAGTATTAATCGTTTTATCATGAAAAATTTCTTTCTGGAAACAATACAAAAATAACAAAAGTTTTTTTGATTTTCAAAAAAAAGAAGTATCTTTGCACCGCAATTCAGAAATGAATGGGATGGCGGGATAGCTCAGTTGGTTAGAGCGTCGGATTCATAACCCGGAGGTCTCGAGTTCAATTCTCGATCCCGCTACAAAAAAGAGGGTGTATCAAAATTGATATGCCCTCTTTTCGTATTCAAAAGAAGCAGAAAAAACAAGAAAGCCCTAACTTTCACAAGCTGGGGCTTTGTTATTTCAGAAAAAATTTGTATCTTTCTGA